>Ga0272447_1000011_pt1 | contig 155236 bp, 133 predicted proteins | sample YNPCB0133_FD_194589 | JGI IMG/M metagenome (GOLD analysis project Ga0272447, IMG submission 194589) | Hot spring microbial mat communities from Yellowstone National Park, WY, United States - YNP-CB-013-3 | ecosystem: Environmental > Aquatic > Thermal springs > Hot (42-90C) > Sediment | place...
ATTGAACAAGAAATGGAGATCATCGCACCGAGCGTATTCCATTATTTCAATATCCGCTACCTTATGCTCCACTCGACTGGTGGCGCGTTGCGCTATGGCAGAATGACGCGGATAGCAGAGGCAGTGGCAGGAAATCAACCTCCGCTTCGTGATGTCGCATTCGTGAAAGCTTCTGATAATTTCACAGCATCAGGCTTGCGACGCTCCTTCTGGCTCGGCAATCAGGAGTCGTATGGCAGCGTGCTCGTCTACCGCACATCGACGCCGACCACCACCGTTCCGTTTATTGGCGTTGGTTCGGGATGGGATGAACCACGACTGGCTGACGGGCGTTCGGTCAGAGAAGTGCTGGATCAGGCGACCTGGACTGACAAACTGGGCTGGTTAGAACGTGAGGCGGTCAGTCGAACATTCTCGCAGGCAGCGCATCTGACTGTCTACAGCTCTGAACTGTGTCGCATACTGCTGCTCCTGCGCCTTGAGGCAGAAGGCGCAGGGCGTTTGCTGCTTCAGGATCTGGAAGGCGATCAGCGTGCGGAATGGGCGCTTGAAGCAGGAATGCAGACAGTGAGCGTTGAACTGCGCCTTCGTCCCGGCAAAACAACGCTCCAACTGGTCTCCCAGGAGAGCAAACCGCTTCGCGTCTGGGGCGTTAACCTCGACCTGCTCGAAGCGACGACACCCTGAGACGAAGGATTAGCAGATCCGCGGCAATTGTTCCCCTACCATCATATCCACAATCCGGGTTCCGCCGATACTAGTGCGTGCCGCTACAATACCTGGATGATCGGCAGTCACGTGCCCGATGATGGCTGCCTGTCGCCCCTGCGGATGCGCCCGCATCCGCGCAAGCAGCCGGTCAGCGTCAGAAGGAGGCACGATGGCGATCAGTTTCCCCTCATTCGCCACATAGATCGGATCCATGCCGAGTAATTCACACGCGGCGCGTACTGCATCCTGCACTGGCAGCTTGCGCTCATCAATCACCATGCCGACCTGTGATGCGCGTGCAATTTCGTTGAGCGCCGACGCCACTCCGCCACGGGTGGGATCGCGCAGAACGTGGATGTTGCGGGTTTCATCAAGCATATCAGCGACCAATCCGTTGAGCGGCGCCGTGTCAGACTGGATCGGCGCGCCGAACTCCAGCCCTTCCCGCACACTGAGAATGGCGATACCGTGATCGCCGATGGTTCCGCTGACAATAATCACATCTCCCGGTTGCGCCCGTTTTGGACCAATATCAACCCCCTCCGGAATGATGCCGAAGCCACTAGTGTTGATGTAGACACCGTCGCCGTGACCACGATCAACGACCTTGGTGTCGCCAGCGACCAGTTTTACCCCGGCGCGGCGCGCAGCTGCTCCCATGCTGCCCGCAATTGCCGCCAGGCGATCAAGTGACATCCCTTCTTCCAGAATGAACCCGGCGCTCAGGAAGAGCGGCTGCGCGCCGCGCATGGCGATGTCGTTGACGGTGCCATTCACCGCCAGTTCGCCGATGTTACCGCCGGGAAAGAAGAGCGGCCGCACGACGAACGAGTCAGTCGAATATGCCAGGCGCATTCCGCCGACCGTAATTGACGCTGCGTCTCCCATATCAACGGCGCCTGCCTCCGCAAACGCTGGCAGAAACAGGTGCTCGACCAGTTCCGCCGATAGTTTGCCGCCGCCGCCGTGCCCCATAACGATGTTCGGGTGATCGCGCAGCGGCAGCGGACAGACCCACCCTTCGAAGTTCAGCCCGTTACTCATCGCGCTACTCCCACCTCTTCAGCCTTGATGAAGCGTCCGTAATGGTAGTAGGCCGCGCATGCGCCTTCGCTCGACACCATCGTCGCGCCGAGCGGTGTGCGCGGCGTGCATTCCTTGCCGAATGCAGCGCACTGGTTAGGTTTGAGCATACCCTGGAGCACCTCACCGCTGCGACAGATCGGCGACTCACGCGTCTGAATGTCACTCACGGCGAAGCGCGTCTCGGCGTCATAGGCGCGGTATGCGTCGCGCAACCGCCAGCCGCTCTGCGGGATGACCCCAATACCGCGCCATGCCCGGTCGGTTACCTCAAAAACCTCAGACAACACCTTTTGTGCTGCCACATTCCCCTCGGGTCGCACGGCACGCTCGTACGCGTTGTCGAGTTCGGCGCGCCCTGATTCGAGTTGCAGAATGACGCGGCGAATTCCTTCTAGCACATCGAGCGGTTCAAAACCGGTCACCACAATTGGCACACGGTACCGCTCAACGAGCGGCTGGTACTGCCAGGTGCCCATGACGCTGCATACATGACCGGCGGCAAGAAACCCCTGCACCCGGTTTGTTGGCGACTCCATGATGGCTGAAATCGCTGGTGGTACCAGGACATGGGATACCAGCATCGAAAAGTTGCGCAGTCCCAGACGGTGCGCCTGCAATACCGCCATCGCATTGGCAGGCGCGGTCGTCTCGAACCCAATGCCGAAGAAGACAACCTCGCGGTCGGGATGTTGCTGCGCCAGGCGCACAGCATCGAGCGGGGAGTAGACAATCCGCACATCGCCGCCTTCGCTCTTCACGCGAAACAGGTCTTTAGCGCTCCCCGGAACGCGCAGCATATCGCCGAATGAGCAGAAAATGACTTCGGGGCGAGAAGCAATAGCCAGCGCCTTGTCGATGATCTCTAGCGGTGTGACGCACACCGGGCAGCCGGGACCGTGGATCAACTCGATCTCTTCTGGCAGAAGTTGATCGATTCCGTTGCGAATGATCGAATGTGTCTGCCCGCCACACACTTCCATGATCGCCCAGGGGCGTGTGGTGATACGACGAATTTCGGCAAACAGGCGCTGCGCCAGTTCCGGGTCACGATATTCGTCGAGATACTTCATGCCGCTTCCTCCTCCGCGTCGGTGCGCAACTCTTCATCAAGCAATCCGATGCTCCGGAACAACGCCAGGGTCTCTAGCGCCGACTGTTCATCGAGACGCGTGATGGCAAAGCCGACATGCACAATCGTATAGTCGCCGACGTCGATGTCGGGCAGGTATGCCAGGCACACATCTTTGACAATACCGCTGAAATCAACTTTGCCCATGCGGATGCCGTTCATCTCATAGATTTCTTTGATCTGTCCAGGGATGCCAAGACACATAGCGTCGTCCTTTCACGAGTGATCAATTCTGTCACGCGGTCGCGTATTATGCAAGATTGACGGGTGGATAAACCCGGCGGACGATACAACTCATAAGGTTTGCCCAAAAACCCGCCCCTGTGCGTGTACCGCCCTTCGGTCTTCCCTCCTGTGCGTCTGAGCAGGAAAAGGCGGCGTGTCAGACCGTCAAAGACAAACCTCCGAAGAAGCGAAGGACTGCAAACGATACTATGCTGTATCTACGGCTTTTCAAGATCTCATGCCTGAAAGATTCGAGTGACGGCGGAGAAAGGCATCAAACGCTTATATCCCATATCATAACACGGTTATTGCCCGAATCGGCAATCGCAAGCCAATTGTTGGAAACGGCTATGCCATAGGGCCAGCAGAGCGTGTCGCGCTCGACCGCCTGCCAGCGATTTTCGCCGTTGCCGTCGAAATCAGGCTGCCCGATCACATTATCTGCTGGGAGAAACGCCCCCTCGCGCGGCAATGTGCGCCAGATCAACACCCGGTTGTTGGCGGTGTTGGCGACGATCAGGCGACCATCGGCGCACGCAACAGCATAGGGAAAGCGGAGCGCCAATGCACTCGGCGGCAGATGCAGCATCTCCCACGCAGTTGACATATCACGCTGTTCGAGAACCAGGCGCGCCGGTTCGTCCCGCTCTGGAACCGGAGTCCATCCCAGAATGCGATGGTTGCCAGCATCGGCGACGTAGAGCGTGGTGGCATCACCTGCAACCGCGTGGGGCCAGCGGAATGAATGCGCTGACGGCGCTGCACCACGGTTCTCAGCATGGCTGAATTCGTTGTTCTGCCCCAACACCAGATCGGGCCGTTGCCTGTCTTCGGGAATGCCGTTCCATCCAAGCACACGCCGGTTCCCGGTGTCGGCGACGTAGAAGCGACTGGCGACCCATCCGATGCCGTAGGGCCAGTAGAACCCGCCCCCGGAGACGTCGCCGCCCCGACTCGGTTCGCATCCGTCCAGGTCTGCCTGCCCGATGACGCCGTCCGGCGGAGTGTTCGACGCTTCAGGGATGCGATTCCACACCAGAACGCGGTGGTTCCAGGAATCGGCGATGTAGAGCCGTCCCTCAATGACGATCACACCGGTCGGCAAATACATCCCGTACCGTGGACCGTGACCGGCAGCCTGCAGTCCTTCGCTGTAGAAATCGGGTTGTCCGAGAACGATGTCAGCCGGTTGTCCATCACGTTCAGGCACATTGTGCCAGATAAGCACACGATGGTTCCCCGAGTCGGCGACGATTAGCAGATGATCATCCAGGTAGACGCCACGCGGCGCATACATCTGGGATGGCGTCGGGTTGGCAGGGGGAAGCGCGAGCGCGCCAGGCGATTGCGCGCCAATCCAGACGAGTGGGTGCGCCATAGGCTCCTCCTATCCCCGTGTCGGGCGCACCCAGATGCGACCCTGTTCGACGCGCAGCGGGAATGGCTCCAGTTGCGCCTGTGGTGCGGTCAGGCATTCGCCGCTGCTAGCGTCGTAGCAGAAGCCGTGCCAGGGACAGGTGATCGTTCCGGCTTCCGCGTCGAGGATGCCGTCGTCGAGCGGCAGTCCCTGATGGGCGCAGGCGTTGCGGAAGGCGCTCAACCGTCCGTCCAGGTTGATAATCAAAATATCGTCTCGTTCTGTTTGCAGGCGATACATGACGCCAGGCGGTACATCACTGGTCGACGGACCGGCGACCCATCCGGCGAGATGGTCGCGCACGCCGATGCTTTCGGGCATGATCAGCGCTGGCGCCGCCTCGGCAGCGACTACCTGCACGCCGGTGATTTCGGGAATATTGGTGCGCAACGTGGCTTCGATTTCGTTGCGCAGCGTGACTGCCGAGAGCGAGCATCCGTTGCAACTGCCATGCAGGCGCACATACACCACATTATCGCGCACTTCAACAAGTTCAACGTCGCCGCCGTGGGAGCGAATGTAGGGGAGCGCCAGATCGAGCACACGCGAGACGCGCATGATGATGTTCGGGCGCACGATTGCGTGGCGGACGAAGAGCGCATAGATGAGCGGGTCGTCCACCATCTCGAAGAGTCGGGTGATAATAAGATCAGCACGCTCCGGTCTCCCTGCCGATTGTGTTGCTTGAGCAGCAACCCGCCAGCTGCCGGTCCGCGTGTTGGCAGCAGCCATAGTTCATCCGCGCGCACCAGCGCCACCAGCACATCGTTCGGAAATAACGCTGCGCCAGGTCAGTAGGAAGATGCAGATACCCCTTCTCAGTCAGTTCAACGAACAGCATCGGTCGAGTTGAGCGTTGTCACAAGCCACTGCGCCAGCGCTTCCATTTGGGTCTGAACGGCAGGACTCAGCGGTGCGCCGTGATCAAAGCGCTCGCCTTCGATCAAAAAGACGGTAATATCGCGTGGATAAGCATCCTTCAACAACCAGCGCCCAAACGCCAGCGCGTGATCCCAGCGAAATGCATGTGAGGTTGATCCCTTCCGGCGGTGGGATTTGCTCGAGTTGTTCTCCCGGAACGCGGTAGAGCGTTCCGGGAGCAGCACTGGTGCGACAGGCATCAACAATGATCACCCGGTCAGCGCCGCGCATCTGAAAGGCGACATCCATCCCTGCGGTACCGCCATCTGCCACGCGGACGCCTTCTGGCAGACCGATCTCCCATAAGCGACGAATAAGGATCGGACCGACGCCGTCGTCGCCGCGCAGCAGGTTGCCGCACCCGATAATGAGTGTATCCATCTAGCCGGTCTCACCGATCCGGTAGACACCAAGTTGCCTGCCGGTCTTCGCGTCGTAGGCGTGAACGGTGCAGACCAGGCAGGAGTCGAAACTGCGCGCGACGTGGCCCAGTTCAACCGGGTCGCTGGGATCTTGGATTGTCGTTCCAACATACGCCTGCTCCATCGGTCCATTGACATCCTGGCTGTCGCGCGGACCGATATTCCAGGCGGTTGGCGTAACGACCTGGTAGTTGGCGATCTTGCCGTTCTCCAGCACGATCCAGTCGGCGAGCGCGCCACGCGCCGCCTTAGTCGCACCAAACCCTCTGCCGAACTCGTGCTCGACCGGTTTGATGTAGAAGCGATCGTGCAGATCGATCTGTCCCAGCCATTCACGGACGTTCCTGTACAGTTTGGCCTCTTCGTGCAGGCGCGCCAGGGCGCGCACCAGCACACTTGGTCCCTTTTTGGCAATAATGTCGGAGAAGAGCGGATCGACATCTTGCCAGTCTTCACCCGGCTTGCCTGCAACCACCTGCCGCGCCAGTGAACCGACTTCGAGCGGCACATAGCCGAGACCATCAACTTCATACCGTGGCGCCTTCGCCCAGGTGTACTTGCCCTGACGTTTAGCCTCTGCCGGATCGATCGGCTCAGTGCGTCCTTCGAATGGATGGAGCAGTCCGCTTCCCTGGTAGAACGAATAGGTATGGTCCTCGCGCACCCGCGCCTGATCGAACTCGTAGTGCTTCCCGCCAGCGTAGATGCCGGAACGCTAGATGAGCGCCGCGTTGCGTCCTTCGATCGTCGGACGGTTGTACTTTTCGGGATGCAGGTAGGTGCCCATCGCCAGATAGTTGCCGCAGCCGGCGCCGAACCTGTCTAGACCGATCTCCAGCCCGAAGCGCAGGAAGAAGCCCAGGTCGGAGTTGTGCTGCGACTCGTTCTCATCGACCCAGGCCAGCATATCTTCCCATGTCTTGATCTCCAACCAGCGATCAACCGAGCACCCCAGGAAACGTGATTCGAGCCAGTTGTGGCGGAACTCTTCAAGAATGGCAATCGAACGGGTGACATCAGAGAGGATCGGACCGCACATGACGCCGCCGGGGATCATAAAACTGGATTGGGGCCACTGTCCGCCGAAGATGGCATAGATCTCGACCGGTTTCGCCGAAAGCGCGATGCCGCGCTCATACGACTCACCCACCAGCGGTGCAAAGCGGCGGACGGCTTCGTCGTACCCCTTCGCCTTCGCATAGCGCCGGTTTGTCAGGTCGATGGCGAAGAGCGCATAGAATCAGCGCGGCACGCTCTGCAATGTTTCGCATGCCTGCGCAATGTTGCGCACCAGCAGCGCGTTTGGCGGCAGTTCGGTGCGCCATGCAACATCCAGCGCGAATGCAGATTTATAGAGATGGCTGCCGCCGCAGATGCCGCAGATGCGCGGCGTCACGATCAACCCTGCCTAGGGATCTTTCCCTTTCAGGATCATCTCGAAGCCGCGAAACATCCCGGCTTCCGTCCACGCCTGCGTGACCACCCCATCCTCGACGGTGACACGCAGGTCGAGGTCGCCTTCCACGCGCCCCAGCGGACTCACGCGGAGATCCATGCGTTTTGTGCTCACAGTTGCAATCATTGCAATCTCTCCTCTGGAACGTTGCGGTCAGACGACGAACATATTTCGCCCACTGCGGCGTGGCGACACGCGCAGCGGCGGCAAGCCCCATGTAACTGATCGATCGAGACCGGCTGGCATATCCTTCGGGATTGTGCCGCTGATCTTTTGGGTCTTGAAGACGGTGCCGGGTACCAGATCAAAGAAGGGGAATTCCGGCTCGGTGCATCCGGTGCAGGGCATACCGGCGCGGGTTTTGCTCGACTGGCGGTTCTAGAGGATGCAGTTGCACGGCGAACGGGTCATCGGTCCGCGGCAACCGAATTCGTAGAACAGGCATCCTTTGCGCGTTCCCTGTCCGAACTCCATGGTCGATTGCTTGTACTCGAAGTACTGGTTGCGGGTGCAACCGGTCTGCGTGAAACTGGTGAAGAACGTCTTCGGACGGTTGAGTTCATCGAGGACGATGTCTTTCGCCCGTCCCGTCGCTAGCGCCACGACGATCTGGGTGATCCAGTCGGGATGCGCCGGGCATCCGGGGATATTGATAACCGGCAAGCCCTATTTCGAACGAAAATTCGCACCCAGAAAGCCGCCAGGTTCCCGCCTGTGGAATTGCAGTCCGGTCGAATCCGACGGGTTGGGCGCGACTGCCGGAATGCCGCCCCAGCAGGCGCAATCACCAATGGCAACCACGATGCCTGCCTGCGGTGCAAGCATCCGCACCCACTCCAGCATTGGGCGCTCAGCGAACATGTTGTAGCGCCCAGTGCCGCCCGGCGCCCGAATGACCGTTCCCTCGAACACGAAGATGTCTAGCGGTTTCTCACCGCGCGCCAGCGCATGGAACAGCGCCTGCGCCTGCTCCCCCAGTTCCATGCCAAGCGAGGGATGCCAGAGGAACTCGATGCCGAAATCGGTCAACAGATCGCAGACCGTCGGTTCCTCGGCGTTGAGAAACGACATGGTATTCCCACTACACGCGCCGCCCTGGAACCATAACAGAGCTGCCATACCGTCACGCACTTCTTACTAGTCTACATTGGACCTTCACGTGAGCCAGGAGAAGGCGTTCCCACCGCCATCGTTTCATACCGCCGCGCATCGAGCCAGGCGATCCAGTCGTCCAGCCCCGCGCCGGTGCGCGCCGAGGTGTAGAGCAGCGGGACACCGGGATGGACTAAGGCAATGTTTGCTTCGACTGCGCGCATGTCGAACTCAACCGCCTCCGCCAGATCGATCTTGGTCACCACAATGCAATCGGCTGATATGAACGCGCCCGGATATTTCAACGGCTTGTCCTCACCTTCCGTCACCGAAAGGATGACCACGCGCGCCGCCTCTCCCAGGTCGTACCCTGTTGGACAAACCAGGTTGCCGACATTCTCGATGAACAACACATCGAGTTCGTCGAGATTCCAGCCTTCCAGATGCTGCTCGATCAGGTGCGCTTCCAGGTGGCACATGTCGCCGGTCTGAATCTGCCGCACCGGAGCACCGCTACGCGCCAATCGCTGCGCGTCGTTATCGGTTGCCAGATCACCGACAATCGCCGCCACGCGGAGCCTACCGTGCATTCGCCGCAACGTTTCCTCGAGCAGACGCGTCTTGCCGGCGCCGGGGCTGGAAAGCAGATTGACCACGAAGACGCCAGATTGGAGGAAGCGAGCGCGCAACCTGGCAGCCAGACGATCATTCTTGCTGAGCACCCCCTGGCGGATTTCAAGGAGTCGTGGCGTTGCCATTGTTCTGCACCCTCCTGTTGTTGTTCAGCGACTTGCCAAAGCGCCGGGCAAAATCGACCAGCAGTGCGGCAATCCGCTGTACATCCGGATCGTACAGCGCACGCACGAGACCAACCGGTCCGAGTCGCCGTTGCGCCTGACGATCTTCATTATAGGTTGCAACAAACGCATCGCTGGCGCGCCCCACCAGGGTGACGGTATCAGGATCGAAAACGCCAGATGTCAGCAGCGTGCGAAACTCTTCGGAGGCGACGAACGGACTGATCTGCTCCACCAGTTCGGTAAACTGCGGGATGACGGCGATCAACCGCGGCACATAGTCGCGGTGACGGTGCAGCATATCGATCAGGGTCAGCAGGCTCTCACTGGCGCCGGGTGTGCCTGCCGCAACATCCTGAAGCAGCGTGCCCACATTCTCAATAATGGTCTCACTGCGGCGGATCATTCCATCGATCGCTTCGACAAGATACGCCAGCAGTTCGGCATGCTGCAACAGGCGATGAAGCAACGTCATTGTCGTCGGGTTGCTGAGGAGTGCCAGCAACGCCTCGAACTCTGGCGTTGCGCTCAGCGCAGTAAGGCGGTTGGTCAGTTCCAGCAGGCGCGGCAGATCGTGCAGCAAGCGCGCCAGTGCAGCCATGTCTACTTCTGGCGCTGGCGGCAACGCCTCACGCACTTCGGCGATCGTTGATGTGACATTATCGACGATCACCTCGCTACGTCGCACCAGCCCATCGAGTGACGCCGCCGAGAATGCCAGCAGTTCGGCATGGTCGAGAAGGTGATTCAGCGCCTCAAGCGTCCGCGGTTCGTTGAGACGATCAAGCAGTTGCTCGACCCCGGCGCGGGGCGCGCCGTTGCGGTGATGACCTTCGATCATGGAGGTCATAACACTCCCCTCTGATGCAGTGAGCGACCGGTATCTATCAGTGCTGCGCCGGATCAACGCAGGTTTAGCGCCATCCGAGAGTCTGCGGATGAGATGATTGGAACATCTATCGCGCGGAGAGAGTATGCTTGATTATAGTGACAACTCGCACAAAATACGAGTTAACAACTCTATACTATTGGAAGAAAAATTAATAACAGTTTCCCGCGAGGGTAGAGCTTCGGGAAGCCACGACCGGTCTGCCGCATCCTTTGGAACAACCTGCCGCTGCCGCGTTCACCCCTCTCCCGCACTCGCTAGTACCCGGCGCAGGTTTGCCATCTCAAGTGCTGCCAGAGCTGCCTCTGCACCGCGATTGCCCGCCTTCGTGCCAGCTCGCTCGAATGCCTGTTCGAGATTCTCGGTGGTAAGAACGCCGAAGGTGATCGGTACGTCGGTCTCGAAGGCAGCTGAGGCGATTCCGCTCGCAGCCTGCCCCGCCACATACTCGAAATGCGGCGTCGCCCCTCGAATAACCACGCCCAGGCAGATAATCGCGTCGTAGTACGCCCGCTGAACAGCGCCCTCCGTGCGACGCGCCATCCACCGCGCCGCCTGCGGCAACTCAAACGCGCCCGGCGTCCATGCCACATCAATGTCGCTCCTGGCGACGCCGTGCCGGATCAGCGTATCCTGCGCGCCGCGTAACAGTTCTTTGCCGATGGTGTCGTTGTACCGGGAAATGACAATGCCGAACTTCATTCCTGCGCCGATGAGATGTCCTTCAAAGGTTCGCCCCATGACGTGCTCCTGTTGGTTCGATTGTGATCCGTTTCTCTGTGCTGCACCTGCAACCGGTTCCTTTACCGCTATCGTCCACGTGTCGGCAGCAGGGGACGTAGCCTGATCTGTATGCTGTCGCGTTGAACCGCAGGCGCTTACTGCGGTGTGATGGATCGCCTGTGTTACGGCTCGGAGGGGAGAACTGGCGTCGCGCTCCTGGCGTCGCCGATATGCGATCAGATCGGCAATCGCAACGATCCTGATCCCATGCCGCGCAGCGAACCGCTCCAGGTCGGATCGCCGTGCCATTGCGCCGTCATCCCGCATGATCTCACAGATGACCGCTGCAGGATACAGACCCGCCATCCGCGCCAGATCAACGGATGCTTCCGTGTGACCGGCGCGGCTCAGGACTCCGCCATCAGCAGCCCGCAGAGGAAAGACGTGTCCCGGTCGCACCAAATCCTCTGGACGGGTGGCTGGATCGATCAGGGTGCGAATCGTTGTCGCCCGGTCGAAGGCTGAGATGCCAGTAGTCACACCATGACGCGCCTCGACCGGGACGGTAAAGGCGGTGCGAAATACGGCAGTGTTGGTCTCCGGCGACGTAATTAGTGGAATCTGTAACGCATCGAGCCGCTCACCGGTCATAGCGACGCAGATCAACCCACGTCCCTCACGTGCCATGAAGTTGATCGCCTGCGGGGTCGCGTATTCGGCGGCAATCGCCAGGTCGCCTTCGTTCTCCCGATCTTCATCATCGATAATGATGACAAACCTGCCAGCCCGAAAATCAGCCAGTGCGGCTTTAACGCTGGCGATTGCCATAGTTCCCCTCATGCATGAACTTCTCGACATATTTGCTAAGAATATCAACCTCCAGATTGACCCGGCTTCCGATCGGCTTGCGCGGCAGCGTAATGTGCTGTTGGGTGTATGCCACCAGCATGAAGGTGAAGGCGTCATCGAGAACATCGACCACCGTCAGGCTCGTGCCATCGACGGCGATATACCCCTTGGGCACGATATAGCGCAACAACGCTGCTGGCGCAGCCACGGTGACCCACAGCGAATCACCTTCAGGATGAAAGGCGCGCACCACGCCAGTACCGTCGATGTGACCCTGTACGAAATGCCCGCCGAGTCGCCCATTCAACGTAAGTGATCGTTCGAGGTTCACTCCGTCGCCAGGTTTCAGATCGCCCAGATTGGTGCGCCGCAAGGTTTCCGGCGAAAGTCCGACTGTGAAGGAATGGTTGGTCAGGTTTGTCACCGTGAGACATGCGCCATTGATAGCTAGGCTGTCCCCAAGACGAGTATTCTCCAGCACAGTGGTTGCCTGCACGGTGAGTGACCAGCCACCGGCGACTTCTGCCAGTGTCTCAACAGTTCCGATCTCTTCGATAATGCCTGTAAACATGAGCACTCCTTTGCAACACTATCCAGCGTCCTGATGGAACGTCAATTCCCGGCTATGACGCTGGCAAACAAACATCCCGAAGGCAATGCGCACCTTCGGGATGCCACAATCGACGCAACTCGCGGACTACCTGCCAGCATGCTGGTCTATGGATCACAATACCCCGAACAATCGCATTGTTCGGGGCTTTACAATCATAAACCGACACGCTGCCACAGGTCGCCTGCGCGCGAATCGATCAACCTTCTTTCATCCCGACTGTACGGTCGGCTCCGGAGTTTCACCGGATCGTGCGCGTTGCCTTGAGGTATTGCGCTCGTGGGCTGTACCACCGATCGGGAATTGCCCGGCAGCCCTGCCGGACTCACCCTGCCCCGAAGGTTTTTGTATTCTGTTGTGATGACCTGGTTATCGCTGGATGCCGCCCGCACTGCACCAATAACGGGCAGGCGTGCTGCACCCCTTATAAGTAAAGCATATCATTTGCGTGGTTGTCAAGACAACGCGCCGCTTTTATAGCCATCCGCCGGAGAGACAGTTGATAGCGTACAGCAGGACATGCTGCACTGCTTCGAAGGACTTCGATGCGATAAGGCAGCGCTTCTGGTCTGCTGATGTGCCAGCACAGGTGGATGCTGGCTATGCAGGTGAGCATGCGGGAGGTTTGTATTGCATGCTGAAGGCAAAATGGCAGGCTTGTCCATAGCGCAGTAATGGGGTTGCAAGGAGGGTGCAAGAACAAAAGGCAGACGAACGTGCTTCGGTTCTCAGTTCCTGGTTCCCGATTCTCGGTTCTCAGTTCTAAGTCCTCATTTCTCAGTTCTCAGTTCTCGGTTCTCGATTCTCAGTTCCCGACACACGGCGATCAATCTCGACCAGCGCCTCCTCAAGGAGTGCCGCAGTGCCATAGTCGCGGTGGGACAGGAAAATGCTGCGCGCGCGGATCAGGCAATCACGGGCGCAGTCGAAGCGCCCAAGGTGGTAGAGGGCAGTTCCTTGATTCGCCAGCACACGCCCATATCCGATCGGGTCGTGATCCTGATCGCAGTGTGCCAGCACCTCATCGTACAGTCGAACTGCCTCGATTAAGTGTTCGTTTGGCAACGCAGTGGAAGAAATCCGCAACGCATTGGCAAGAGTGATCTGTGCATTGAGCCACTGATTGTAGTGCGTCTCACGGGCGTACACCCTGAGCGACTCGCGCAACGACTGGATCGCCCGCTCACGAGTTGCCTGATCGCCGTTGCCAGACGGGGCGAGCGCAAGGAGTGTCAGCGCCAGCCGGTAGTGTGCCAGCGCGTAGAGATCGGGCGTGCGCTCGACCGAGCAGCAGCGCAGCGCCTCCTGAAACCACTCGTTCGCTTCGAGCAGCAATGCACGCTGGCCATCGGCCTGATCCTGACATAGCATTCCTAATCGCAGCGAGAGATACGCGCGCAGATCGAAGAGTCGACCTCCGACGGCCAATGTCGCTGCATCACGCAATGCCTGCAATGCAGCCGACGACTGATTGGCATTGAGATACACCGTTGCCAGATGATCGAGCAGTTGTGCCGCAAACAACGGCGAAATCTGGCGCACCTCCTCGATTGCCTGTTGTAATGCGGCGATAGCAGCATCGTATTGCTGGCGCGCAAGCGCACAGGCAGCGTGCGCCGGGAGAATGCACGCCGCTATTTCGCCGCGCAGCGTCTCCACACCTGGCGGTGAATCAATCAGCCCGCCCATATATGCGACGAGATCAAGCAGTGCTGCCAGGTCGCCGTTCAATTGCCGACGCAGGTGCGGGTATGCCTCCGGATCGCTACGCAGCACAAAGCGATTGTAGTACGCTTCTGGCGTTGGATCGTTCGCTAGCGCATGCCATGCTCCCTGTCGATCGTTTGCCAGCGACAGTGCGTAAAAGCGGAGCGGTGCTGGCATTTGTTCGGGAAGGCATCCCGCAAGCAGCGAAGCGCACACCTCCTCCGCGCCGTCAACTGGTGGAAGGACAAGATACCCGGTCGGCGGAGGAAAGATACCGAGCGGTTGTGGACGAAGCGATAGATGTGCCATAGCGTCTCCTTTGGAGGGTTTTAACCCGCACCGGTCGAGCAATCAGATCTATCGCTCCAGGCGCCATTGTCTTTCGCGATCCGCGAGCGCCAGAAGAGTCACGACGCTGTGGCTTCCGGCGTGTCGTCCTCATACTCCAGGGCTGCCAGTTCGATCTCCTGACCTGTCACGATCCGCTGGCACGCTGCACCGCACTGTGGGCAGCGGAAATACCGCACATCCGGGAGCGCCACAACCGTGTCGCACGTCTCGCAGTACACCTGCAGCGGAACCTCTTCGATCTCAAGCCGCGCACCTTCCAGTCGTGTGCCAGTGCTGGCAATATCAAAGCCGAAAAGGAGAGCATCCCGGACAACACCTGCGATGACCCCCAGACGCAGGTGAACAACTGTCACCCTTGTGACGCCTGCCTTCGCAGCCGCCTCTTCCGCAATTTCTACCAGGCTGTGGGCAATTGACAGTTCGTGCATAGATCATATCGGTCGATTGCGATGCACGCACATCCTGGCGATTGCACGCCTGTCAACGCCAACGTCGGCAGCCTGTATGGGTCGGTACGGAAACACGCACTGTACAGAAAGAATACGGAGATGCGATTCATTATAGTCAGCCACTCACGTTCAGGGAGGTTAACAAACCGCAACCAGGAAAGAGTAAATGACAACCAGGCGAGTTCAGTCGAATAGCGCCAGTTGTTTGCCGTGCATATCGCTTGACCAGTGCATCGGGGTATGGCGCGGCAGGGCAGTGACGCTTACGCCCTGTACCCCGGCGAGCGCAAGAATGCCGCGCACCACCTGCTCGGCGATCTGCGGCGAATTGGCTTCCTGCGAGAGATGCGCCAGCCATGCGCTCCGGCGTCGTCCATCCGCCCCCAAACGGGCGATCAACCTTCCAGCGGCGACATTGTCTAGATGACCAGTGGGACTGGAGATGCGCTGCTTGACCACTGCTGCGTAGGGTGCGCGCCACAGGCGCTCCTGATCATGGTTCGCTTCAATCACCACCAGATCGGCAGGCATCAACCCTTTCACAACCGCGTCGTCCCATTGCCCCAGATCGGTTGCAATACCGACACACCATCCGTCAACACTGATCGTGTACCCCACCGGCTCGGCAGCGTCGTGCGAGACAGGAAAGCTGCCCACGTGAATATCAGCGATCGTGGTCGCGGCGCCGGTTGCCAGTTCCTGCACTGTAGCGCCCATCAGATCGTGCTCCATCGCTGCCAGAGTCGCCTGATTGGCAATCAGCGGAACGCCGTAGCGCCGCGCCAGCGGACCTGCCGACATCGTGTGATCGCCATGTTCATGCGTGATCAGGATGGCGCTCAATTGATCGGGGGAAAGACCGCTCCGCATCAGCGCCCGCTCGATAGTTCGCAACGGAACGCCACAATCAACCAGGATCGCCGCATTGCGGGACCGCACCAGCAATGCATTGCCGCTGCTCCCGGAAGCCAGCGAGGTGACTGCGAGCGTTGCGCGAGAAATGTCTTGAGTGCCGGGCATGGTCGATGATAACTATCGCGGAAACAGCACGCTGATACTTTCGCGATAGTGAATCCGGCGTATCGCTTCACCGAACAGCGGCGCCACCGATACCACTTCGACCTGCGGCGTCAGGGTGACTGGTTGCGTCTCGACCGTGTCGGTGATGAACAACCGCCGGATTGGGCTGTCTGCCAGTCGCTCCATTGCTCCGCGGGCAAAAACGCCATGCGTCACGGCGGCATACACTTCTTTTGCCCCGCGTACCAGCAGCTGTTCGGCGACTTCGACCAGTGTGCCCGCTGAAATGGTAAAATCATCAACGATTAGTGCGGTTTTGCTCTGTACATCGCCAATAATTTCGACAATATGCGCGTGCTCATCGTGCGCAACACGCTCTTTGTCGCCAACTGCCATCGAGACCCCGAGATAGCGTGCGTACTTGCGCGCTTTCTTAGCAAAACCGCTATCCGGTGCGACAACGATCAGGTTCTCTAGATTCATCTGCCTGACACGATCACAGAGCACTGGCAGGGCGTACAGATCGTCCACCGGTATTTTGAAAAAACCCTGAATCTGCGGCGCATGCAGGTCCATCACCACAATCCGGTCGGCACCTGCGGCTTCGATGGCGTCGGCGCAGACCCGCGCGCGAATTGAAACACGTGGTTCGTCTTTTTTATCCCCTTTGGCGTAACTGAAGAACGGAACCACCGCTGTCACCGATGCAGCGCTGGCGCGTTTGAATGCATCGATCCAGAAGAGCAGTTCCATGAAATTATCATTGGCGGGGTACGCGGTCGATTGCACAATGTAAACGTGCCGTCCACGTACATTTTCCAGAATACGCACGAACAGATTCCCCTCCGAAAATCGCAACACTTCGCATTTCCCCGGCGTCACTCCCAGGTATGCGCAAATGTTTTTCGTCAACTTCGGACTCCCTGAGCCAGGGAAGATGAGCATGTCATCGGCGCTCATAGGCTACGCTCTCCACTAACTTCCGGTAGATGCGCCAGCAAATGCCTCGTGCATGCCGTCGAGTCAACTACTCTGCAACGTTGATGATAGATGCGCTGCATGCACTCTGCCAGTCATCCGTGTTTCATCACAGGTATGAGTATACCACGCGCTCTTCGACAACAGCGTGCCCGAAAGCGCCTTGACCATTTCGCTGTTCGGCAGCATCATGAAGGGACGCGCGGTTGCCCATTGAATAGCGAACGTGCAAACGTCGCACATTGCAGGCGACAACGTGCCGGCAACGCGTATCAACATCACCCTGCGACACCTCCGTTACAAGGCAGGTTGCAGGCGGCAAGGCGAAGCAACGCGCGAGGCGCGCGAAAGTTCCTGGTTCTCAGTTCTTGGTTCTTGGTTCTCGGTTCTTGGTTCTCGGTTCTCAGTTTTCAGTTCTCAGCCAACAAGGAGGACAACGATGTCTTCAAGACTGGCAATTGACGGTGGCGAGCGCGCTGTAAAGACACCGCTGCCCCCTATGTTTCCTGGCGGTATGCGTATCGGTGTTGAAGAAGAACAGGCAGTGCTCAACGTGCTACGCAGCAGACGTCTCTTTCGCTACTACGGTCCCATGTCGGGTCTATCGCAGACCGATCTGTTCGAGCAGGAATTTGCCGCTCATATGGGCGCAGCGTATGCACTGGCAGTGTCGTCCGGCACGGCGGCGCTAATGTGCGCGATGGCAGGTCTCGGTATCGGACCGGGCGATGAGGTGATCGTACCAGCATACACATGGATTGCCACTGCCTCAGCAGCCGTTGCGCTCGGCGCAGTTCCGGTGATCGCCGAGATCGATGAGTCGTTGACAATCGATCCAGCAGACGTGGAACGCAAGATAACGCCCTACACTCGCGCAATTGTGGCAGTTCACATGCGCGGTTCACCCTGCCAGATGGATCTTCTGACCAATGTGGCGAAGCGCTATGGCGTGGCGCTGATTGAAGATACAGCGCAGGCAACTGGTGCGAGTTTTCGAGGGAAGCGTCTTGGCACATGGGGCGATGCTGGCGCTTTCAGCCTGCAATTCAACAAGATCATAACATCCGGCGAGGGTGGGGTGCTGATAACCAACAATCACGCACTCTACAAGCGCGCGATAATGTACCACGATGTCGTTGGCGGGCAGCGTCATCATATTCCGCCAGATGAGGTTACACTAGGGATCAATTTCCGCATGAGCGAACTGCAGGCAGCGGTCGCGCTGGCGCAACTCGGCAAACTGGAAGGTCTCCTCGCCGATATGCGCCACAACCACGCCGCAATTGCTGAGCGTATCGCGGATCGTGTGCGGGCATCTGGATCGGCTTTTCGCCGCCTCAACGATCCAGCTGGCGACGCTGGCCTTGCGCTGATTATGCTGCTTCCCACTGCCGAACGCGCACGCTGGGCAGTCGAAGCATTGCGCGCTGAGGGGGTTAGCGCAATGGCACTCTATCACCCCGATATTGAGGATTACCACGTCTACTGTTACTGGGCGCCGATCATGAACCGTAAAACCTGGTCGGAACAGGGCGGTCCATGGCGCTGGGCGTCGCGTGCTATCACGTATACGCGCGATATGTGCCCGCGCTCACTCGATCTGTTGAGCCGCTCGGTACACATCGACGTTAGCCCTGATCTGAGCGAGTCGCAGGTTGAGGAAGTTTCCAACGCGCTGAAGAAAGTGCTGGAGGCGCTGTGAGCAGTTACGATGTCGTGATCTGTGGTGCGGGCATTGCTGGCATTGCCACTGCCGATGCATTGACGGCACGCGGCGCGTCGGTACTGCTGGTTGATGAGCGCCCGCCACTCTCGCTTACCAGCGACAAGTCGAGCGAGTGCTATCGCAACTGGTGGCCCGGTCCCGACAATGCGATGGTCGCGCTGATGAACCGCAGCATCGACCATATTGAGGTGCTGGCTCGTGAGACGCAGAATGCGATTGCGCTCAACCGGCGCGGATACCTGTATGTGACCGTCGATCCGGATCGTGTGGCTCTGCTGCGTCGCACAGGGGAAGAGGCAGCTGCACTGGGAGCGGGGTCGTTGCGGATCCATACACGCGCCGACACGTATACGCTGCATGCTGCCCATGGTTTTACCGCACAACCCGATGGCGCAGACCTGATCCTCGACCCGGCTGCGCTGCGGCATTATTTCCCCTATCTCACCGAAACCGCCGCTGCCGCGTTGCATGCACGACGCTGCGGCTGGCTAAGCGCGCAGTAACTTGGTATGACGTTGCTGGAACGGGCACGTCGGCGCGGCGCGCACCTGGCGCATGCCCGCGTCGAAGCCGTTGAGGTGCGGGATAGTCGGGTATCAGCAGTGCAACTCAACGCCGGGCGCGTTGTGACGGGAGGGTTCGTCAATGCCGCAGGACCATTCCTGCGCCAGGTGGGACGTATGGTTGGCGTCGATCTGCCAGTCTTCTCAGAACGTCATCTGAAAGTTGCGTTTGAAGATCATCTGGGCATCATCCCACGTGACGCACCATTGCTCATTTGCGCTGATCCCCAGACTATTTCCTGGACTGACGACGAACGCGCAGTGCTCGCCGACGATCCAGAAGCGCAGCCGCTCCTGGGCATTCTTCCGGCTGGGGCGCACTGTCGTCCAGAAGGAGGGACTGGAAGCGCGTGGGTTATTGCGCTATGGGCATACGATACCGCACCGGTCGAAGAAATCTTTCCCTTACCATCCGCACCCTACTTCTTTGACGTGACGCTGCGAGGTCTCACCCGCATCATTCCAGCGCTCGAAGCATACATCTACCGTCCCCCGTGCCCAACCATTGACGGTGGCTATTACACCAAAACGCGCGAAAACCGTCCGCTGATCGGTCCGACAGGTCCGCGTGGTTCATTTGTGATGGGCGCCTTTTCGGGGTATGGTATTATGGCAGCCTGTGGTGCAGCAGACATACTGGCAGCACACATCAGCGGTGAAGCGCTGCCCGCCTGGGCAGCCGCGTTTCACCCTGCACGCTATGAAGATCCTGCCTATTGCGCTATGATCGATGCCTGGAGTGATACAGCACAATTGTAACTGTCCGCAAACGAGGATTGCATTCTAGTTGAGGCATTGTTGATACCAGGACATTGCAACGATGAGTCTATGCCTGACCTCACGGATGCAGAGCATAGAAAGAGTGCACAGTAATACCCAGGGTAGTGTACAATACAGGTGTATGGAAGAACATAAGCGACAACCAGGGATCAATTGGGGATCGATCATCGGCTGGCTAATCTTCTTTGCGGTGATCGCGGGTGGTCCGCTGCTAAACATGCTGCAAAATGCGTTCGGCGGCACGATCCGCATTTCTGCAGGGCTGTTGCCGTTCATCATTCTGGGACTGGTCATCCTAGGAGCGCTAATATCAGTTATTCGTGCGATCACCCGTCGAAGTGAAAGCCCTCCTACCGCTGATCGCTCAACATCCCGACCTCAATCGGCACGTTCACCATTCCCATCGTCCTACCAACCCCCGACCTACGACGATGATCGGAGTCTGCCGCAGTCGGTGCGCTCGCCATTCCCATCGTCCTATCAGCCATCGACATACCGCGACACCCCCCATCAACCGCAGTCGGTACGCTCGCCGTTCCCATCATCGGCGCCCGATATGGAACGGATCCAGACACAAGCGCGCCGTATGTCGCTCTCCGATCAACCCACGCTTCCTTCTGCACCACGGTTCGACCCGGTCATCAGTCCGCTGGGGGTTGCTGTCGGTGTTATTGGGCTGATTCTTCTGGTCGGGATGGCGCTCTACATCTTTGGCGTTACACCATAGCGTTATGAGCGACTACGACGCCATTGCCCGCTTTTACGACGCCGATCATAGCGGTTTTGCCGATGATCTTCCCTTCTACCGTGAACTGGCGCGCCGCACCGGTGGGCACGTGATCGATGTGATGTGCGGCAGTGGGCGGTTAGTCGTCCCGCTGGCACAGAGCGGCATCCGTGTGACCGGCATCGACTCTTCGGCAGCGATGATTGCGCGGGCGCGTGAGCGCGCTGCCGCTGCGGGCGTTGCTGCGCAGGTTACTCTCCATCACGGCGATGTGCGATCCGACCTTCCTTCTGATCATTACGATCTGGCAATTGTGGCGTTGAACAGTTTCATGCATCTGACCACAATTGACGATCAACTGGCTGCGCTTACCCGTATCCACAAATCGCTCAATCCCAACGGGCTGCTGGCAATCGACGTGTTTAACCCGCATGCGCGCAATCTCGCTGGTTGCGACGGCGAACTGACGCTGGATCGTACGTTCCGCCTGGACAATGGCGTCCGCGTCTGTAAATTCGTTGCGCAGCGAGCAGATATGGCACAGCAACTCAACTACGTTACCTTCGTGTATGACGAGATTGACGACGAAGGTGGCGTGCGACGCACCCTGCATACCATGACGCTACGCTGGTTCTACCGCTACGAACTCGAACACCTGTTAGAACGTGCCGGTTTTACGGTTGAAATCGTGTATGGGTCGTATGACCTCGACCCTTTCGTAACCAGCAGCGAGATTATGCTGACTGTCGCCCGGCGGACGGGGTGATGTCGGAAAGCCTCCGGCGCGCAGAGACGCAGCGCCGTTGCGTCTCTCTCAGTCTCCCCGGTCGTAGCCAAACATCTCCAGAAACGCCCGCACCACCTGCGGATCGAAGTGCGTTCCCGCCAGCGACCGGAGATAGGCAACGGCCTGCTCCTCCGTCCAGGCAGCACGGTATGGACGATCAGAGCGCAGGGCGTCCCACACATCGACGACGGCAAAGATCCGCGCTGCCATTGGGATCTGCTCGCCCCGCAGACTGCGCGGATACCCGCTCCCGTCCCAGCGTTCGTGATGGGCATACGGGATGTCGAGCGCCGGTTGCAGAAAAGGAATAGCCGAAAGCCAGCGAAATGCATAGACCGGATGCTGACGCATAATTGCCCACTCATCGACGCTCAATGGTCCCGGTTTCAGCAGGATCGCATCGGGAACTCCCATCTTCCCAATATCGTGGAGCAAAGCGCCACGCCGGATGTGTTCCATCTGATCCTCGGGCAACCCCATCCAGCGCGCCAGCTGCAGCGTCAGTTCCGTTACACGCTCACTATGCCCTTCCGTTTCATGATCACGCAGATCGAGCGCGCGTGACCAACCCACGATCGTTGCATCATAGGACTGCTGCAATTCTGCGTGGGTCCGTCGTAACTCCTCGAAAAGCACGGACGTTTCGATAGCGATTGCCGCCTGCATTGCCAGCGCCTCGAGAAACGTCCACCAGTGGTCATCGGGAGTGAACGACTCGCGCAGCATAATCTCGAGCACGCCCTTGATCTCACCACGCGCACGCAGCGGTATGGCGAAATACGCGGCAAATAGCGCAGCCAGCGCCCGATCGCGCTCGCTGAGCAGCATTTCTGCCGGAACGCTTGTCAGTGAAACTGTCTGCTGTGTGCGCAACGCCATCCCCGCCAGTCCCTCCTCGGAACAGAGCGGCACCTGGACAATCGGCGACGGCAAACCACGACTGCACGCTGCTTCGAGATTCATCGTCCGCGGATTCAACAACAAAACGCTCGCTGCATCGACGCGCAACTCTTCAATTAACCGGTCGAGCAATATGTTTAGCGTTGCCGACAACTCCAGGCTTGCTGTGATAGCCACTCCAATAGCGTGCAGGCTGGTCAACCGGCTGACCTGGCGGTGAATCTGCGCCTCCGCTCGCTTACGCTCTGAAATGTCACGAATGATAATCTGCGCGAACGACCCGTTCTGATCGTGAAATCTCCCCAGGCTGATCTCCGCCGGAAGAGTACGCCCATTGACGCCGACCAGCAAGACCTCGATCTGTGGAACCTGTTGCACTCCTTGTTCCAGTGCCTGCATCCCTGCCTGATACCGATCAAGCGACGCGATATGGATATAGGTATGCAGTGTATTACCCAGCAGATGCTCGACGGAGGGCGCTTCGAGCAACGCCGCCAGCGCCGGATTGATCAACAGCAGACGACCTTCCGCGTTGATCGTTGCAATACCTTCCGGGGAAAGTTCGATCAACCGCTGAAACCGCTCCTGTTCTGCCAGTAACCGACGGTAGCGGTTGAGACGGGTGATGGTGCGCACATGCGCCAGCAGTTCAGCCATATCAAAAGGCTTGCTGATGAACCCATCGGCGCCGACGCTCAATCCCTGCACGCGCGACTGATGATCACCGAGCGAGGTGACGAGCAGGATGGGTATCTCGCGCAGTCGGGGATGACGGCGTAACTGGCGACAGACCTCGAACCCGTCGAGTTCGGGCATCAACACATCCAGCAGCACCAGATCCGGCGTATGCTCAATCGATTGACGCAGCGCTTCGGCGCCATTCTGAGCCATCAGAACGCGATGTCCCTCTCGCGCCAGTAATCGTTGCAGGATGAGACGCGCACCCGGATCATCGTCGGCGATAAGGATCGTGCTTGTTTTTTCCATAGCAAAATGGCGCTATATCTCCATTCGTGTGCGGTAACTGGCGCGTTTGAAGAGCAAGAACATGCGCATCCGAACACACAAACCATTGCAATCCGCACTCAAGCAATGGCAGATACATCTGAAGCATTGTGCTACTACAACACGTTTGCGCGAATTGCATGCGAATTGTGATTGGTGATGGTACTACCTCAGTTACCATGCTATTATATGTCGGGATACGCTTTGAACACCAACTGTTGACTCGGATCGAGCGAACATGCTAGAATGATGCGCATTTCGCATATGCTCACGGCGCTGACAGGCGCGTAATTGCTGCCGGATTCCTATGTCTCAGCATAGAAGCGTATTTCGCATATGCTCACGATGCTGACAGGCGCCCTTCAAGACGGATGATCGTTCATCGGAAACAGATCGCACGCTCTTCCACTCCACCTTGTAATAACGCTCTGCCTGACACACGAGAAAAGAGATCACATACCGGAAATGGAACCGTCTGCCTGTGGATCTTTACGGATCACGTATGAACTATAGCACGAAAATTTGCCTGATAGGAGACTTCGCTGTCGGCAAGACCAGTCTCATTCGCCGATTTACCGAAAGCCGCTTCAGCGACACTTACCTGAGCACCATCGGTGTGCGCGTCAGTCGCAGAGTGGTGCAGATAGCAGATACCCCTCCAACCGCGCTGACCATGCTCATCTGGGATACTGCAGGGAGCGAACCTTTTACCACGATTGTACGGTCGTACTATCGCGGAGCGCGTGGCGCGGCGCTGGTCTGTGATTTGACTCGTAGCGATACGGCGGCGGCGTTGGAACGATATGCCCGAGAGTTTCTTCAGGTCAACCCTGGCGTGCCGCTGGTTATCATGGCAAACAAGATTGATCTGCGCGGTGAACGCGTTGTTTCGGATGCGGAGATCGCATGCATCGCAGCGACACTCGATGCACCTCTCTTCTTCACAAGCGCCAAAACTGGTGAAGGGGTCGAAGAGGCTTTCGCTGCGCTTGGCCATTCGATTATCGAAAAAGAGAGGGTTGTATGAATCAGAATGACGCCATCCCTGTAAACTCACACGGCATCCGTGCGGAAACCGGATCGGATGTTTCAGATGAACTCGAGCGCGTGCGCGAGATTATTCTCGGTCCTGATCCGTTGCGTCAGCGGTTGCGCCATGCCGAGGTTGATCGGCTGCGCGAGATCCTCTTCGGAGCGCAGATCGAGGAGTATGAGCGCCGCTTTGCCGATCTGCGCCGCGAGGTGCAACGCATCGCTGGCGATGTGGACGACATACGCGAGCGACTCGCCGATCTGGAAAAGACGATAGCGCGACGCCTGGAGACGCTCGAACTCGACACCCGCAAACTCGCCGATGACCTGCGCCGCGAAAGCGACCGCCAGCGGAGCCGCGAGTCGCTGCTGCAACAGATTGCCACTCAGGTGCGCCAGCACGACGATTCGATCAAAATGACCGGCGAAACTCTCAGCGACCTGCGCAAGTCCTATGCAAGCCACGAGGCGGAACTGCGCTCGGTGCGGGCAGGAATAATTGACGTGCGCGACCAGATCGAGCAGCGGGTGCAGGCGACGCGCCGTGAAATTCGTCACACCGAAGACGAATTGCGCGCCGAACTGCGACGCATCGCCGAACGTCTCGACTACCAGAAGACCGATCGCAAAGCGCTCGCCAGCATGCTCATCGAACTTGCCGCGCGCCTTGAAACCGGCAGCACCGTTACCGACATGCTCGAAGGCCTGCATGCCGTGAAGGAGTAGCTGGCAGAAGCGTATCTCCGTTGCGCGCCTTTTTTCAGACATGGTCAAAGCGCCCGAAACGAGCCAGCAACTCGAAGAGTTACGCCGGGTTCTGCTCAAGCCAGAAGCGCTGGTCGACCGGATCAGTCCGGTGATCGCCGATATTCTGGCTGAACAGATCAACCAGTCGCCCGACGAGATTGCACGCGCCATCGCGCCTGCCATCAGTGAAGCGATTCGCCACCAGGTCTACCAGGCGCGCGAGGATGTCATTGACGCCCTCTATCCGGTCGTCGGTCAGATGATCGCACGCGCCGTCAGCGAGGCAGTGCGTAACCTGGCAGAGTCGATCGATCAGCGCCTCCGCCAGCGCACATCCCTGCTGCTGAATCCGCGCTACTGGCAGGCGCGCATGCAGGGAATTTCACACGTCGAGTATGCCATTCGTGACATCCTGCCGTTCACCATTCACGAAATCTTCCTGATCCAGCGCGACTCAGGATTGCTGATCTGCCACTATTCCGCTGGACCGGAGCGCCCTAATCGTGATGTGGTCAGCGGTATGCTCACTGCCATCCGCGATTTCGCGCAAGAGGCGTTCGGGCGCGAAGAGAGCGGTGAACTCGACACGATTGCCTATGAGTCGCGCCAGATTCTGATCGAGCTTGGCAGCGCCGCCTATCTGGCGGTAGTCATAAGTGGCATTGAGCCATCGGATTTTCGCGAGCGTCTCCGCGAAACGCTCTTCGCTATCCACGAACATCGCTATGACCGCATCCGCATGTTCGATGGCAGCGACACGAAACTGATCCAGGAAGCGCGTCAGATCGTGCGGAACACGCTGGTTCCGCAGAAGCACGACGACGCACCGCGTCGCATGTCAGCGTCACAACGGGCGATTGTTGTTATGCTTGGGATCATTGCATTCCTGCCGTTGCTGCTCTGCGGCACCTGGATGTGGAATGTCGAAGCGCGCCTGGCAATGTTGATGGCGCCGGTGGCAGTTCCACCCGCCACTGCCACCCCATCGCCCACCAGCACGCCTACGCCCACTAGCACGCCTACGCCCACCAGCACACCTACGCCTACCAGCACACCCACGCCTACCAGCACATCCACGCCCACCAGTACGCCCACATCGACCAGCACGCCCACACCCACCAGCACACCCACACCGACGCCTTCACCGTTCAACGGCGTGATGATCGGGAATGTATTCCTGTACAGCACACCCGATGAAGCCAGCACGCGCACACGCATTGTTGCGCCGCTTGGCGCACCGGTCGAAGTGCTGGCGCAGTGGAGCGACTGGTACCGCGTGCGTGTAGTACTGCCGCAGAGTCCGCAGGTCGAACTGATCGGATGGGTGCCGGCGCGCTGGGTCAGTCTGCTCAAGCCGGTGCCGCCCGAACTTATCACGCCGACAGTCACACCATAATCACATATGCTATCTATGGAAGACAGTCAACGCATGCTCAATCAACTCAGCACCGAACATCGCTGCGCCTATCTGATTATTGATCGCTCGCTGCACGTGCAATCGACGGGTGGATATCTGACGCTTTTTGGCGACCATCCGCCGCAGATCGGCGATGCGCTGCTCGATCTCTTTCCTGAGCTGATCGGCAACGAAAGCGTGCTGTACGACATCATGGCGGGGCATGTCCAGCGGTTGCACCTGCCCCATATCAACCGCGAGAGCGCGGATGGAAGCACACGCTACCTGACGCTGCTAACGCTGCCCTACGTTGATGCAACCGGTCGCATTCAAGGTCTCGTGCAGGCAATCACCGATGTGACCGATCAGAGCATCATTGAGCAGATGCACGTCCAGCAGCGCAATGAACTGCGCCTGTTGCAGGAGCGCCTGAACCGGCAGAATATCGAACTGGCGCGCATCAACGCTGAACTGCGCCGCGCCCATCGCCAGAAGGACGAGTTCCTTGCTAGCATCAGTCATGAAGTGCGCACCCCGCTCTCTGCGATCCTCGGTCTGGCGGAACTGTTACAGACCCAGATCGTCGGACCGCTGACCGACGATCAGAGAGAAATAGTAAGCCGCATCGAAGAGAGCGGTCGGCATCTGCTGGCAGTGATTAACGACCTGCTCGATCTTGCGAAGATCGAAGCAGGACGGTTCGATCTGGCACCACGGATGCTCGCAGCGCACGTTCTCTGTCAGGCTAGCGTGCGTATGATCAGGGAACTGGCAATCCGCAAAAACCAGAAGATTCACATCAACCTGGATCCGCACGTCGAGGGAATCTACGGTGACGAGCGTCGATTGCGCCAGGCGTTGATCAACTTGCTCTCGAACGCCGTCAAGTTTACCCCGCCCGAAGGACAGATCGGCATCGATCTCGAAGGCGACCCGGACAACGAGGTGGTGCGGATCAGCGTATGGGACACTGGCATTGGCATCGCGGCTGAGGATATGCCGCGCCTGTTTCAGCCATTTTCACAGATCGACAATGTGTATCAGCGTGATCAGGCGGGGAGCGGTCTGGGGCTGGTCATCGTTGCGCGCCTGGCGGAACTTCACGGCGGCAGCGTCACTCTCGTCAGCGAACTGGGGAAAGGAAGCCGCTTTACCATCACGCTGCCGTGGACTCGTCATCATCAGATGTGGCGCCAGGCGTCGCTCGACACTGATGAACATGCAACCTCTCGTTCTGAGTCGCTGGACGAGGAATCACTCCCACAGTCACGCGACAATAATCACGTCCTGTTGATCGATGACGATGGAAAAGGGAGCGCAGTGATCGGTGATTATCTCCAGCGTTGCGGCTATCGCGTCATGCACGTCGTTTCGGGTGAAGAAGGGCTGGCGCTGGCGCGCCACGAACCACCAGACATCGTGATTGTCGATCTGCGATTGCGCGGTCTGGATGGATTGGACGTCATCCGGCGACTGCGCGCCGACGTCGCAGCCAGCACGCTGCCGATCATTGCGCTTACCGCACTGGTGATGCCGGGCGACCGCGAACGCAGTCTGGAAGCGGGCGCGAATGTGTATCTGAGCAACCGGTGCGCCTGCGACGCCTGGCCGAGGAGATCGCTGCGCTGCTGGGACAAAACCCGACATAGCAGCGGTAGGAGGCGATTCCATTCCGACCACAGCGCCTTGATTGAGAGCGTGCCTGAGAAAATTGCTGCCAGTGGTCTGGTAAGGTCTTCCCTCCAGAAAAGACGGCCCGATCAATGTCTACTTACGCTACCATGGGTTGGGCAGGAGACTCTTCATCTGCTGAAGACAAATACGTACCAGTATCAGTCCTCTGGTGTGAGACCATCTCGCCTGAGCCTGCCAAGCACAAAAGTCCGGGTCTTTTCCGTTAACTCCATCGCTTCCTGTGTTTCCTCGAAGCCAGGCATGTAGAACTCCTCCCCATACCGCAGAGTTGCAGCATAGCGGCTAAGGCGATCAACCCCCCACGTCATCAGATTTTGAAACTCCAGGTTTATATGAGAGCAAAGACTTGTCAAAACAGCGAGCCGATGGGTTTTCGGGTACTCTTTGCCATGAAAGATCAAGTAAGCCTTGAGATACTTCTCCGCACACTGCTGCATATGGAAGCAGACCGTCTGTGACAGGGTTCTGTGTAGCCATCTCGTTCTTGCCAATCTTCAGGTCATTCTCTGCCTTTTGAATCCACTTTCTAACGGTTTCGTCGTTCATAGGGGCACTCCCTCCTTAAAGCGCATAGTAGGTGAGGAGGCCAGTGTTGTTCTTACGCAGATCAACCGCCTTCACTGACTGGATGAATACATCAGCATAGACTCCCTGCTCTGCCAGTTTCCAGCAGATACGAGACGCTACATCTTCCCGATCAGAGAAAGGGCGGTCTGCATCAACCACCACGAAAAAGTCCCAGTCGCTGTCGGGACGCTCATCACCGCGGGCGCGGCTACCAAAGAGCAGGATGCGAAGCACCCGATACCCTGCCTGCTCCGCTTCCCCGATAATGACCTCCCTGATGTGTGTTCGTATATCTTGCATTGCTTCTACCACCGGATATCGTGTTCTGACCTGAGTTTACTCCCAAACCACCTGACATCCTTAGGATTCTCGGATCATTTTACAGGGACTATATAGCCTAAACTTCTGTCAATCTTGCTTATTCTGCTGAACTTCAAAAGTACAGGACAAAGTACGGCTCCAGACCACACCCGGAAACGCATGCGGAACACCTTCCTGAACCCGCGAAGACCTCCAGAACATGAGAAATCGCCACAACGCTCGTCGGGTGACCGGTCCGACATCGACCATGAGGGTACGGGCGTGCAGCGGATAATTCCCGTTGGTTGCCGTCGGATGTGTGGGCGAACCAGATCGCGCGATCAGAAAAGAAACAACGCGACCATGCTGACGGAGATATCGATGCACAGGCAAAAGGGGACAGTGTAGAAGGCAAACCACGAAGGTGGGTGAAGGCAACACCGTCACCCACCCGAGCCGGTTGGTTATCGTCTGCGGCAGCAGGAAGCAAGACGAGGTTTCAACCTGTTCGACCTCGTTCCACCCGTTACCCCTCACCCGTACTTATACGCCACGCCATACCCACCACGCGGCAGGCGCCAGTCCACATTGTGGAACGGGCAGGCGATCCGGCAACTGCCGCACTCGACACATGCCTGATAACTGACCATCATCCGCCCCTGGCGATCCGTCTCGAAGACATGCGCTGGACAGAATGCCAGGCAGGGCTTCGGATCGCAGGTGGCGCAGATCGCCTGATCTTTGATACGAATGTGGGCGACTTCTTCGTCCACGTAGTATTTCAGGCAGACGATCAGATCGTCAAGATTAACATGGGGCATGCTAACTTCGGCGACCGGCGCCGTCATGTGGTTATTGTTGCCCATCGCTAACCTCGCATTGCTCGCATCAACTTCAGCATATCCCACGCGACGCCGGTGAACGAGCGGCGTTCACGAACCATCTTGATAATATCGTGTTCCATTTCCCGCTTGGGAATGCCATGAGCCGTAAAATAGCGCAGCGCCGCCTCATTGAGCAGATTGACATAGGTACCCATGAAGTGCGGCGAACTTTCGAGAAAATCGGTCATGCGCCGATACTGCTTCATGTCCTTCAACACGAAACTGTCTTCTAGGGTGCGCCGATAGCGACTCAGGAAAGCCGCCGAGAAATCGCCCTGCTGGTGCGCTGCCAGTGCGGTTTCACCGGCTGCTTTGCCAGCTGTGATCGCCAGATTCGTTCCTTCGCGGTGCAGCGCATCGACCATCCCGGCAGCGTCCCCCGCTACCATTACGCCGTCACCCGCCAGTTTTGGCATACGGTCGTACCCCGTCTCCGGGATCAGGTGCGCTCCGTACTCGCGCACCTCTCCCCCTTCCAGATAGGGACGAACGACCGGATGATTCTTGAAGCGCTCCAGCACTTCGTAGGGACGCAACCGGTGCGTGATGAATTCACTGAGCAGCATGCCAACCCCAATCGAAATGCCGGATTGATTGGTGTAGATGAAGCCCGTGCCCGGCAACCCCAGGGTGACATCGCCGAACACATCGATCGCCACCCCCTCGCGAGGGCCACTCAATCCGAAGCGCGCCTGAAGCTCTTTTGCTGGCAGGTTGACGTATTCCTTGACTGCCAGCGCAACGTGGGTCGGCGGCAGATCCGACGCGATCAGTCCTGCCTGTCGGGTCAGCAGATTGTTGACCCCTTCGGCGATGATAACAACTGGTGCGTAGACGCTTCCTTCAGGGCGGTCGGTATCGACGCCGATAACCCGCCCCCGCTCGTCTTTCAACAACCGGGTTACGGTTGTACGCGTGATGAGCAGCGCACCTGCCTCCACCGCCTGTTCGGCAAACCAGGGATCAAAACGCGCGCGCAGAACAGTGTAGGCATCAGCCGGTTCCTTCCGGTAACGTTCGCTCTTGTGCATCACCCGGATCACACTATCTGGCGAGAGCATCCAGTATCCCTGCTCGGTGACCGGGCGCTCGAACGGCGGCTTGCGTTCCCAGTAATCCGGCAGAACATCCGCCAGCGCGTGGGTGTAGAAGACGCCGCCAAAAAGGTTCTTGGCGCCAGCAAATCGCCCGCGTTCGATGATGATCACCTTTAACCCGCCGCGCGCCATTGTCAGCGCTGCCGCAACACCTGCCGGTCCAGCGCCGACGACAATTGCATCAAAGGTGAGCATGCCCATCTTGCGCCTGTCCTTTCACCTGACGTATCAACGCGGGGATCACGTCGTACAGATCTCCAACGATCCCCAGCGTAGCGATCTGGAAGATTGGAGCGTTTGGATCGGTGTTGATCGCCAGAATGACATCGGCGCCGCTCATGCCAACTCGATGCTGGACGGCGCCAGAGATACCCGCTGCAATGTACAGTTTGGGTCGCACTGTCTTGCCCGTCTGCCCGACCTGCCGACTGGCATCCATCCATCCGGCATCGACCACTGGGCGACTGGCAGCAACCATACCGCCAAGCGCGTTCGCCAGTTCTTCCAACAAAGCGAATCCCTCCGGTCCGCCGACACCGCGCCCGCCAGCGACGAGAACATCGGCATACTCGATATTGGGCTGTTCTTCGGCGCGGATCAACCGCAGCCGCTTGACCGGCACATCCTCTTCGCGCATGTCGAAGGGAACGTTGATTACCTCACCGGTTGCATCTGGCATCGGGTCTGGCATTGGCAGCACCCGCGGACGAACTGTTGCCATCTGCGGTCGGTGGCGGCGGCAAAGGATTGTTGCCATCAGATTGCCGCCGAATGTTGGACGGGTAGCTGCCAGAATATGTTGAGCCGGGTCGATCGCCAGTTCGGTGCAATCAGCGGTCAGACCAGTGCCGACACGTGTGGCAATCGAACCAGCAAGATCGCGTCCAAGCGTTGTCGCACCAATAAGGAAGATCTCCGGGCGATACTGCATTACCAGTTGACTTACCGCCACGGCATACGGCAGATTACGGTAGATCTCTAGCACCGGACTGTCGATCACATAGACGCGTGATGCGCCATAGTGAAACGCCTGCGGCGCCAGATCCGCGATCTGATGCCCTGGCAATACCGCTTCGACCACGCTGCCCGGCAGATCCGCCGATAGCCGCTTCGCAGCGCCGAGCAACTCCCACGAAACCGGATGCACCTGACGCTCCTGTTGCTCGACGAACACCCAGATGCGCGGAACGACTGGCTGCTCTGCATTCATGACACGACCCCCGTTTCAGGTTGCAGGTTCCGCACATGCGCCTGTTCAATCACCGCCAGTGCACGCGCCACCACTGCATTCAGACCGAGATCAGCGACTGAAATCACCTCACCGCCAGAGCGCTGCTCTGGGGTAAACGCCTTACCGACCACCGTCGGTGAACCTTTCAAACCAATCTGCTGCGGATCAAAGACGACCGGCGCCGTCGCACTCCACACCTCAGGTTGATAACGGGCGGCAGCGATCAGACGGGGGAGCGGTGCATGTCGCACCGGCGCAATCTCTTTCTCGACGGTAAGCAAGACAGGAAGGCTGGTTTGCAACACTTCAATCCCCTGCTCGACCCGACGATGCACGATTGCGGTACGGGCTTCCAGATCGAACTCCTCGATTGCAATCGCATAGGTGATCAACGGAATGTTCAATCGGGTTGCCACACCAGGACCGACCTGCGCCGTATCGCCATCGATTGCCTGCTTGCCGAACAGGATGATGTCCACTGGCAGTTCAGCATTGATCGTTTCAATGGCACGAGCCAAAACATACGATGTCGCCAGAGTATCGGCGCCGCCAAACTTCCGATCACTAATCAGGATCGCACGATCCGCACCCTGCTCGATGCACTCGATCAGCGCCTCGGCAGCCTTCGGCGGACCCATCGTAATCACCGTCACCTGCCCGCCGCCAACCCGTTCCTTGAGCTGTACCGCTGCCTCGACCGCATGAAGATCGTAGGGATTGACAATCGCAGGGACACCCTCACGGATCAGGGTGCCTGTTTCAGGATCAATCCGCACATTTGAGGTGTCGGGCACCTGTTTGATTGCAACGACTGCATGCATAGCACTGCCACACTCTTTCTCAACGACGCCTGTGTGCCTCACGCCAGAACCACAGGAAGGGCGGAGATAAACACGTTCGAATGTTTCGTAAACATACTATCAACATTACATCGGAAAACAGAAGAGAATCGACAACTCTCCGTTTTAGGGTCACATCCATGGACGAGAGAACAGGTGGATGTCATATAGCAGTTCTCACAAAAGTCGAACCTCTTGGACAAGGTTGAACACTCCTGGGAATGGCGCGCTCCCACGCGATGACCGACATACATTTTGGTCTACACTTCGCCGGAAGCGGGCGCCTTGCGCAACACGACAGGCTCTGACAGGGGTCGACGTATCCGAGAAATGCTATAAGAATGCGCATCTGGGATGCCTGTCAAACGCGCTGATGCCGCCTTCCAGACACGCGCAGAAGCAAACGGATGACCCTTATAGGGGGAAGCATCTGGTTACAGGGGGAAGCATCTGGCGACCACTTCAGGGTGCTGGTAGAGATAATCGCTCAATGGCGCCGCGCGAGAGGGCAGGACCTGTGGCTGGTCTTTGGGTCGATCCTGGAAACACAAACAGGACCGATAATTTATTGAACCACATGCATGCCGGGTGCGTGGACGTTGCGCCCGGATGCAGCGGCGTAACCCATTACAGGAGCGAGGGCATCTTGCCCTCGGGCGCGTCACGGGATCGTCCCGCCTGTGCTCCGTGGCAGACAGTGCAGATTGGGTACGAGTACAAATGTACCGACGGAGTGTTCTACAAGATTTGATACCACGCGGCAAAGGGGAATATAGGGAGTGCGGGTTTACCGGAAAACACTCCAGGGGACATCCACAGATGCCCCCTGGGTATAGACACTGCCGGGATAGGCGCCCCTCAAACCGAACTGAATGTGCTACGAGTCTTCAGCCAACAAGGGGTTTTCAGACGGGCGCTATATCCGACAGGGAGAACACCTGACCAGATCAGTAAACTCCTTCAGGAGCCGGCGCGACACCGATCCAGCGGATACCTGTCGTATCGAGTTCGGAGTCGTGCGTGCTCTCTTCCGCCGCCACCCGCTCGATCTCAATTGTGCAATCGGCGAGCGCAACTGCCAGCGCGCCAATGGCAGACTGGACCGCTGCCGAAAGCATGCCACCAATAGCTGGAAAGGCTGCGACGGGTTGAAGCCCCTGCTTGACCACGACTCGTTGCACATTGCTCCCGGTAATGCGTCGTCGGAGTTGCTCGACCATAGCGCCTCCATCGACAGTGATGGTTTCGGTTGACGACTGCGCTGTCATTGAATTCCTCCTGCCTCTTGTTGTCGTTATGCGTTGCCGCTGCACCGCGTGTATGACGCGATGTGACATGCAGTATACTATGAGCAGTTACGGCAGAGTTTGTGCATTTTATGTGCAGTCGCGAGTGACCGTATGCATGGTGGAGATCTGGTGGCTCGGGCGCTCCAGGCGCATGGTGTGCGCTTCGTTTTTACGTTGACCGGCGGGCATATCGCTCCTGTTCTGGTTGGCTGTCACCAACGCGGCATTCGGGTGATCGACACCCGCCACGAGGCGACTGCCGTCTTCGCTGCCGACGCTGTTGCGCGCCTGACTGGCATTCCCGGCGTCGCCGTCGTTACTGCTGGTCCAGGGGTGACGAATACCATCACTGCGATCAAAAATGCGCAGATGGCGCAATCGCCGCTGGTGCTGATCGGTGGTGCTACGGCGACAGCGCTGCGCGGGCGTGGCGCGCTCCAGGACATCGACCAGATGACACTGATGAAGTCGCTCACGAAATGGCGTTGGTCAGTGCGACGTGTGCGCGATATTATCCCGACGCTGGAGGAGGCGTTCTTCCGCGCTCGTGATGGCGTTCCCGGACCAGTGTTCGTCGAACTCCCCATCGATCTGCTGTACGATGAGCAAGTGGTGCGCCAGTGGTATGGTCTCAAGCGCATCGGTCGATCCCCGACGCAATGGGCTGCCTGGGTCTCCCGTAGCATATGGGTTCACCTCTTGTTCGCTGGCGCTCAGAAACAACCGCTGGTAAAGCCGCGCTCCGTTCCGCAGCGCGAACCAGACCAGCGCGACATACGCGCAGCCGGACTCTCCCTGGCGATGTCAGAGCGTCCGTTGCTTCTGGCAGGGAGCCAGGCTGTGATCGATCCTGCGTCTGTCGATGCACTGGCGCGCGCTATCACCGCAACTGGCATACCAGTCTATCTTTCAGGCATGGCGCGCGGGTTATTAGGAGCAAATCATCCGTTGCAGATGCGTCATCGGCGACGCGAAGCGCTCCGCGAGGCGGATCTGGTCATTCTCGCTGGCGTCCCATGCGACTTTCGCCTCGACTATGGCAATCATATTCCGCGCCACACCAGGATCATCGCCGCCAATCGGAGCCGTACCGATCTGATGCTGAACCGTCGTCCTCATCTTGCAGTCCTGGGCGATCCGGCGCATTTCATCTGTCGGCTGTCGAACCAGGCATCCGTCAACCACCTGGAGCGGTGGCGGGAAACATTGCGCCAGCGTGACGCCGGACGTGAGGCAGAGATTATCCGCCTGTCCAATCAGCAAACAGCGTATGTCAATCCTCTCTACCTCTGTCGAATGATCAACAACGCACTGAGCGACAACAGTGTCATTGTCGCCGATGGCGGCGATTTTGTGGCGACGGCGTCGTACATCGTTCGACCGCGCCGTCCGTTGAGCTGGCTCGATCCAGGACCGTTCGGCACGCTGGGAGTCGGCGCAGGATTTGCGCTCGGCGCGAAACTCTGTCGCCCTAACGCTGATGTCTGGCTGATCTACGGCGATGGCTCCGTCGGCTATAGTATCGCCGAGTTCGATACGTTTACACGTCACAACATCCCGGTGATCGCCGTTGTTGGAAATGATGCCGGGTGGACGCAGATCGCCCGTGAGCAGGTAGAACTGTTGCACGATGATGTTGCAACCAGGCTGACGCATAGCGACTATGATCAGGTGGCAGCCGGGTTTGGCGCTGTTGGGTACCGCATCGATGATCCGGAACTGGTAGAAGGGACCCTGCAACAGGCACGACAATCTGCAGCTCGCGGCAAGCCGGTTCTTGTCAATGTGCTGATCGGTACAACCGATTTTCGTAAAGGATCGTTGTCTATGTGAAGGTTGCATGATTCTAGGGTAAGTATTATGCAACCCTTTGCATTTTACGCTGCTGACGCGCCATGCTGCTTTTGAAATCGTTTTCTGCCTCGCGAGTGTCAACACTCATGGCACGCCCGCTTTTTCCGACACGCCAACCCGCTAAGAGCGCCGATCCGGATGATCTGCCACACCTGACGCGACTGCACGATTCCGAAGTCGGTGACGATGGTACGCAATGCGCTCACCACGATCTGGCAGCGGATCGATGACCCTTCACACTCCCTGCGAACTCCTGCCGACGAGACGGATGTCACTGCCTCCAGCAAACGACGACTGTGCGATGCAAGCGGAACGCACCACACCGGGTTCTACCTATCAGTCGCTGCGACGCTATACCTGTCGCAGCGATCTGGTGATCAACCCGTTTTCCAGCTCCAGCGCCGCACTGTCCAAAGGGCGCTGCCTGGAACACTACACCATCGGCATTGAACTTAACCCGGCAGTTATCGCACAAACACGCGCCACACTAACGCACAAACCTGACCGGTACAGCGCTGCGTGCACCCTCGAAGTCGGCGACATTGCAACCCTTGACTAGACAGCACTCCCGGAGCGGTATGAGTGTCGTTCTGCGCGACTCGCCATCCCGCATCCGCCCTGCTACGATAATTATCCGCTTCAGTGATGATCCACGCGACCTGACGAACGCGCCATCGGTTGGAACATTTCTGGCGATGCCTGGCGACGTTGTCGCGCAAGTTGCACCCGTTCTTGAATAGCGCTATCTGGCGCTGATGATCGGCGGCAAATGCGCCGATAGCGATCTGGCATGATCGCGCTGATCGGAGGCTTCTATGTCTTCAGACATGAGTACATCTTCTTCCGCAAAGCCTGATCGCATCATTAACGGGATTGCGCCCATTCGTATCTGCGACCTCGGCGGGTGGACCGACACCTGGTTTTGCCGGGCATGGGACTATTTTCAACATTGGCGTCTATCCATACGTCGAAGTGCAGGTCGCAGTATTTCCGCGCCACATCCGTGAGCATCAGATCATGCTGCATGCCGAGAACTACGGCGAGCGCTACGTCGTTCTGCCGGGCAGCATCGATCACGTGCGTCATTCGCTGCTCGAAGCCGCGATCAACGAAGTTCCGCTACCCGACAATGTAGCGCTGGAGATCACCATCTTCTCTGATGTGCCAGCGGGTGCGTCGACCGGTACATCAGCCGCCGTCACTGTTGCGCTGATCGGTGCGCTCGATGCACTGACCCCCGGCAGGATGACACCGCACGAAATCGCCTACGCCGCGCACCGGGTCGAGACGCAACGATTGGGGTTGCAGAGCGGCATCCAGGATCAACTTTGCTCGGCATACGGCGGGATCAATTTCATCGAGATGTTTCACCATCCCTATGCGACTGTTTCGCAGATGCGCATTCCCAACGCCATCTGGTGGAAATTGGAACGCCGTCTGGTGCTGATCTTCCTCGGTCGCACCCATAGTTCGTCAGCGGTGCATGAGCAGGTAATTGCAGTGCTGGAACACGAGGGCGACGCTTCTCCCCAACTTGAAGTGCTGCGCCGCTGCGCCATCCGCGCTCGCGATGCACTCTACGCCGGCGACTTCGCTGCGCTTGGTCGGGCGATGATCGACAACACCGACGCCCAGTGCGCTCTCTATCCTGCGCTCGTCAATGCCGATGCCGATGCAGTGATTGCGCTTGTCCACGAGCACGGCGTCCTGGGATGGAAAGTCAACGGTGCTGGCGGTGAAGGCGGCTCGCTGACACTCCTCTGCGGACCTGACGCCGGCGCCAATCGCGCGCTGCTCCGCGACATTCAACGCTTCAGTCCACTCTTCCAGCCTATCCCGATCTACCTCAGCCGGATGGGTCTGCGGGTGTGGACGACAGATGGGGAGAGATGAGACTCATTGCGCATTGCGCAGAACTGGTGAAACACAACGCCGGTGCGGTGTATAATAGCGGACGTTCCGACTGCCACATGCAAACCGAAAGGATGGCGTTATGGAACGGATGCTGAGCAGCAACGCATCCCTTGCGGCAGAACAATCATCGGTGCGCATCCGCCTGATGGTAGGTCTTGCGCTGGCCGGATTGGTCTGGCTCGTCGGGCTTGTTGGTCACTTTACCCCGCTGGCAGAGTGGCCCGCTCTCTTCCTCTACGTAATCGGCTCGCTTGCCATTGCTCTGGTGTTGGGGATACGCGATAGACTGTGGGATACCATGTGGATCACCGGGCGCGGGCTAAAGCGGGCGCTGGCGTGGGGCAGCGGCATCGGTCTGGCGCTGCTGGTGATCGACAATATCAATACGTACATGTACTACCGTTCAGGTGGTGCGCCGATGGCGCAGATGGAAGAGATCCTGATCGGTATGCGCCTGGCCTTTTTCTTTCCGCTGCTTGTGCTGGCGGAAGAGTTCCTGTGGCGCGGCGTACTTCTTTCGGGTTTGCACGACGCCGGAATGAACCGCCATCTGGCAGTGCTGCTCACCACTGTTGCCTACGCACTGAACCACTTCGCCGTTGCCCCGGTGGATATGATCGAGCGGGCGATGATGGCTGCCATGGGATTGCCGATCGGCATCGCTGGCGGTTACCTAGCGCTGAAAACCCGCAATGTATGGGCTGCAGTCGCGCTTCACAGTTTGACGATGGTCTCGATGATCGTCGATATTTTCGTGATACCACGTCTCGTATAAACCTACAAACGTTCTGGTGCAATTGTCTGTGGCAACCAGCTTTCCCCTTACGGGCATACGACTCACACTAGCACAAACGCGACCAGCAGTGTCAGGATGGCAATCGGCACACCCGCGCGCAGATACGCTCCAAACGTCAACTGCACCTCCCAGCGCGCCGCAACTTCGGCGACGATTTAGATCGGCGACCGAACCAAGCAGCGTCAGATTGCCCGCCGGTGTCGAAGCCGCGCCAGCACCAACCACACTGTGTTCAGGTTGCGCTAACGCCGGAATAAGACTCTGCAAAAACAGTATGGCTGGAACATCAGTTTGGACAGCGCTACTAAGGAGCGACAGCAGCGTATCGAGATCGAACGCCTCATACGCCTGTTCCGGCGAGCATGTCTCACAGGCGAGCAATGTCGTTGCACCGACAACTGCAATCGTTGCGCGATCGACGCAAGGCCGGGACCAGCGCCCGGGATCCTTTCTTGGAAGCGCACAAAGAAAAGAGCGATGCCATAAGCATCGCTTCTTCGACAAAAATCATGGTCAACTGGCGACTATTAGTGTCGACCGCCTACCGTCGACGCGGGCGCTGGCGGTCATCGCCACGCGGACCCCGATCGCTGCTCCGGTCGCTGCCCCGGTCGCTGCCACTGCTCCGTCCGCCACCATCGCGCAGTCCACGCCCCGCGCCAGCCGCGCGCCGATCCTCCGCCGTTTCACCGGTCAGCAGCGCTCGCCGTGAGAGACTGACCTTGCCGGTGCCGGGTTCGATGCCGATCACCATGACGTTGATCTCATCCCCAGTCTTGATAACGTCCTCGATATTCTCAACCCGCCCGACATCGAGTTCAGAGACGTGCACCATGCCGTCCTTCCCCGGTGCAAGGTTCACGAATGCGCCAAACGGCATGATACGCACCACCTTGCCGAGGAAAATATCGCCAACCTTGATCTCGCGAGTCAGCGCCTCGACCATCGCAACTGCCTGTTGCGCGGCTGCGGCATTAGGTGTCGAAATATAGACCCGCCCATCCTCCTCGATGTCGATCTGCGCGCCAGTTGCTTCGGTAATACCCCGGATCGTCTTTCCACCCGGACCGATAAGCGCACCAATCTTATCCGGGTTGATCTGCAGGGTAATAATACGCGGCGCATATGGCGACAGTTCCTTGCGCGGCTCACTGATCACCGCATTCATTTTTTCGAGGATGTATAGGCGACCCTCGCGCGCCTGGGCAAATGCCTCACGCATAATCTCGTAGGTGATACCGGTGGTTTTGATATCCATCTGCAAACCAGTGACACCCTTCGCCGTTCCGGCAACCTTGAAATCCATATCGCCCAGATGATCCTCGATCCCCTGGATATCGGTAAGCACGCACCAGCGCCCGTCCTTGCCGGTAATCAGCCCCATCGCTATACCAGCAACTGGCGCTTTGATCGGCACACCTGCGTCCATCAGTGCCAGCGACGATCCACAAACCGACGCCATCGACGAGGAGCCGTTCGACGAGAGGGTTTCCGACACCAGACGCATCGTATAGGGGAACTCCTCCTTCGATGGCAGCACTGCGAGCAACGAACGTTCCGCCAGTGCGCCATGACCAATATCGCGTCGGCGCGGCGATCCCAGGCGTCGCACCTCGCCGGTGCAGAACGGCGGGAAGTTGTAGTGATGGATATAGCGTTTGGTCGTCTCAATCCCCAGATCATCGAGGCGCTGCTCCTCAGCTGGCGAACCGAGCGTCGCCAGCGTCAGCACCTGCGTCTGACCGCGGGTAAACAGCCCCGACCCGTGTACACGTGGGATCAACCCCACCTCAATTGAAATCGGGCGAATGTCCTTCGGACCGCGCCCATCGACGCGCTCGCCACGTTCGAGGATCATGCGCCGCACCTCTTCGTAGAGCAGCTTCTCGAACGCTCTCGAAACGGCAGCAATGCGTGCCTCGAGTTCCTCCTCCGGCTCGTCGGCGGTGAAATGCGCGATCACTTCTTGCTTCAGTGCTTCGGTTTGCGCTTCACGTACCATCTTGTTTGGATCAGTGATCGCCTCATACAGCCGGTTCCCCAACCAATGCTGAATCGCTTCTTCCAGTGACGTATCGACTGGAGGCGGAACGAACTCGCGTTTCGGGCGACCAGCTAGGCGCACCAGTTCATTCTGCAAATCGCAAATCTGCTTGCATATCTGATGCCCCTGAATAATCGCTTCGAGCATCAGGTCTTCCGGGAGTTCCCTCGCCCCCGCTTCGACCATCAGCACCGCATCCTTTGTTCCGGCAACCACCAGATCGAGGTCACTGTTCGGCATATTGGGCATCTCAGGGTTGATCTGCAACTTCCCATCGATGTACCCAACCTGCACTGCACCGACCGGTCCGAGAAACGGAATATCGGAGATTGCCAGCGCTGCCGAAGCACCGATAATCGACAGCGGCGCTGGATCGTTCACCATATCAATCGAAAAGGTGGTGACGATAATCTGAACCTCATTGCGGTAGCCTTCCGGGAAGAGGGGGCGCAGTGGACGATCGGTGAGCCGCGCGGTCAGGATCGCACTATCGGTCGGCTTCCCTTCGCGCTTGAAAAAACTGCCGGGGATCTTGCCGGCAGCATACATCTTCTCTTCGTAATCGACTGTCAACGGAAAGAAATCGGCGTCAGCGCGCGGTTCCTTCGATGCAACCGCCGTCGCCAGCAACATCGTATCGCCGTAACGCACGACAACAGCGCCGTTCGCCTGTTCAGCAAAGCGCCCCGCCTCCAGGGTAAGCGTGCGTCCCGCGATTTCCATACTGACTGAATGAATCTGACGTTCTGACATAATCCTTCCTTGCATACGGACCGTCCCCAGTCCAACGCGGGGCGTCAGGCACTGGAGTCCGCAGTCGAACGAGTTCGACCGCAGACTCCAATCCCCGACAGCCCCGCACTATACCTCCAACAAACGCAAGCCTGGGGCACGCACCCCAGGCTCATAGACTTCCCCTGTTCACTATTCCAACCAGGCGCGTAACACTGCCCGTCGTGCTGAGGGTAGCTGACAAGGATACAATGCATCCTTGCCCTTCCCAACCTACACGCATCACGAACGAGTGACGCACGCACCATCAGCCCCATGCTAGCGACGCAATCCCAAAGTATCAATTAACCTGCGATACGCCTCTTTGTCCCGATTTGCGAGATACGCCAGCAATCGGCGACGACGACCAACCAATTTCAGCAATCCGCGCCGCGAATGATGGTCGTGCGGATGCACTTTCAGATGCTCGATCAGCCCGTTGATGCGTTCTGTCAGCAGCGCCACCTGCACCTGCGGCGAGCCGGTGTCGGTGCTGTGCATCTGATAGTCGGCGATGATCGCCATTTTTTCGTCTTTTTCCAGCGCCACGAAGCAACTCCTTGCAGCACAAATCGCGAACAGGCCGGCGTAGCCTGCCGTTCCCAGGTTTCAAGCCAAACATAAGTATACCACAAGATACCCCTTTGCGCATGCGCATCAGCGACTATGGTATACTTGAACGTATAAACGTTCTGAGAGTTCGTTTCTTGAAACATTGCACTATGAAACAAGAACGCACTGCGCCTCTTGAAGTCGAACTGAAGTTCCGCGTCGATGATCCCGCCATCTTCGCGGCATTGTCGCGTCCGATGACGCTTGGCGATTTTCTGCTGAAGCCGGTGGGGGATGGCGAACATCAACACAATGTCTACTACGACACCCCTGATTTTCGTCTGCGCGCTCAGCGGTACGGTCTGCGCGTGCGTACTGTCGGGCACAGCCGGATTGCCTCCCTGAAGGGCGAAACGTCGGCGCAAGAGGGGCTTCATCAGCGCGCTGAATGGGAAATGCCGGTCGATAGCGATGATCCGCAGCGCTGGTCTCCCGGCGAAGTGCGTGATCGGGCGTTTGCTCTGGCAGGCGGCGCTCTGCTGCAACCTGTGCTCACCATCGAAACCCTGCGCCGAACGGTACGTGTCTGGCGCGGTTCGCGTTGCGTCGCCGATATGGCGCTCGATGAAGGGGTGATCTATGCTGGCGGGCGCGAGCATCTCTTTCACGAACTGGAAATTGAACTGTTGCCCGAAGGTACACGTGACGATCTTCGTGAACTTGGCGCACTCCTGCGCCAGCAATTCGCTCTGTATCCCGACAACCTCAGCAAACTGGCGCGTGGTCTGGCGTTGCTCGATGAGGCGACTCCAGATGTGGACGAAACGATACAGCAAGTGAAGGGGAGTGCTGCTATGACAGTAGCGACTGAACGGGCGCTTGTCCGTCCGCTGGCGCTGACGATCCTGGATCGCGCAGTGCCAACGACCGAACCGGTGCATCGCCGGTTGCTCGGGTTAGCAGCAGCGTGCTACGACGCTGCATGGTCATCAGGCGTGGAAGGGCGCGAACGTGCTGCGCGCGACATGATCCTTTCGGTGCGCATCGACGATCTGGATGCCGACCAGCAGGCGCTTGCCGCCGCACTGGCAGGTATGACGCGCCCCAAGATGCGTCCGCAGCGCGATCCGGCGTTCATCCGCCTAAGCGCTAGTGATCGGAACGTGGCGCTGCGCCTGGGTGCGATCCTGCGCCTAGCGGTTGCGCTGGCGGATCATGGCATCTCGAACGTAACCGTCGCCCATGCCAACGGATCGGTGGCGCTGACGCTCGCGACCGAAAACGACAATATCCTGGAAGCGGTTGCTGCACGCAGTGATCTCTGGCGCGAACATATTGGGCCCATCACCTTCGCCCGCCTGGAACACGATACGCCTCTGCCACTGCCAATTGAGCCGCTCGATCCGGCATATGCTACGCTCATCCTGACCGATGGATTGCAAGGTGGTGAACCGATTGCGGAAGGGGCACGACGCATCCTGCGACGCACCTTTGAGCGCCTGCTCGCCCGACTCGATGCTATTGAAAAAGATGAAGACCCGGAAGACGTGCACGACGCACGCGTGGCAACACGCCGTTTGCGCGCATCGCTCCAGGTCGTCGAAGGTGTCTTCGATGCCGACCTGCTCCGCAAACTGCGGCGCGGGCTGCGCCAGGTTGCGCGATCCCTTGGCGTTGTGCGCGATTACGATGTCTTCCTGGAGTCGGTGTACGCGTTCCGGGATCGGTTGCCCGAAGAGCGTCGGACCATCATGACGCCACTGATTGACGCTATTCGCGCAGCACGTGCACCGGCGCGAGAGCGTATGCTTGCCGATCTGACATCAAAACGGTTTGAGCGTTTTCTAAGCCAGTTTGCCGTCTTTCTAACGACGCCCGGCGCTGGTGTCGTCGATCAGAGTGAAACCGGTGCGCCGACACGGGTGCGCGACTTTGCCGGCAGCGCTATCTGGCGACGGTACGAACAGTGGCGCGCCTTCGATTCCGTGCTCGATGGCGCGACTGACGAGGTGCGTCACATGGCGCGCATTGCTGGCAAACGGTTGCGCTACACGCTCGAATTCTTCGCCGACGCGCTCGGCCCTAACGTTAACCAGGCGCTCGAACCGCTGATGGACCTGCAGGAAACGCTCGGCAAACTCCAGGATGCTGTAGTTGCTTGCGATCACATTCGCGCACTTGGGCTTTCCAACGATGCCGGGGCGCAGGAATATCTGGCAGCGCTCGATGCAGAGCATGATCAGTTGCTTGCCAGCTTCCCGCGCTTGTGGGCAAAAGTCGATAGCGTCACCTATCGCAGGCGATTGTTCGAGATGATCATTCGTCTGTAGAGGCACAGCAGCGCTGTGTCCTTACTGCGCTCCCTGTACTCCTACCAGGCTTCTGGATTGACGATATGTGGCGGACGCTCGCCGCGCAGCAGTTGAACAACCTGCTGCGCTACCCCAATATGCATGGCGCGCACGCCATCGGTAGTGAACGAGGCGATATGCGGCGTCAGAATAACGTTCGGCAGTAGCAGCAGCGGATGATCGTCCGGCAGCGGCTCCGGGTCGAAGACATCGAGACCGGCGCCCGCCAGACGCCCATCACTCAGCGCTGCGATCAGCGCTGCCTGATCGACGATCGCCCCACGGCTGACGTTGATCAGCAGGGCGCCCGGCGGCAGCAATCCAAGTTCGCGCGCGCCGATCAGGTGGCGGGTTTCTGGCGTCAGCGCGCAGTGAAGCGAGAGAAACTGCGCATGTGGCAGCAGGTCGTCGAGAGTTGCAGCGCGCTCCACATCTATCGCAACAAAGGTTTCGTCGGGAACAGGCGGATCATACGCCATAACACGCATCCCCAACCCATGACGGCAGATCTGCGCCACTCGCCGCCCGATGCGCCCCAACCCGACAATGCCCAGCGTTTTACCGCGCACCTCGATGCCCCGCAAGCGGGCAGCACGCCACCCTTCAGTACGCAGGACGCGGTCGGACGCAACGACCTGCTTCGCCAGCGCTAAGAGCAATGCAACGGCATGTTCGGCAGTGCTCTCGGTAGGACCATCGGGCGTGTTGATGACCAGGATGCCACGCTTCGTGGCAGCAGCAATGTCGATGTTATCGACGCCAATGCCGGGACGACAGATTGCCCGCAGTGCGTCGCCAGCTGCGTCCATCCATGCGCCATTAGCGTCGATCAGCGCGGTGATAATGGCAACAGCGCAGCCGGGCAACAGCGCAGCGTCACCGCCTGTGACCAGCGTGGCATGAGGTTCGAGCAACGCAACCGCTTCCGCTTCCAGGCGAACATCAGTCCAGATACGTGGACGATCAGGGGATGCTGGTGTCGTCATAGGCATGATCCGTGGGCGCTCAGTTCAAACACACGGTGAGATTATACCAGTGCAGCATGGACGGCACGCGCCGTCGGCTCTGAACGTTCCCATTCCGATATTGATCCAGGGCTTTTGCAATTCTTATCGTCCCTTCATATTCGTTGAAGACCATCCTGCTATGATGGTAGAAGAGCCTGTCCCCGCCTGAGCATGGAAGGCTCAGAAAACCTGAAACAAAACATTTGGAGCGAACGATGGACCATGATGATCGTCAGATAGGACGAATCCTCAGCCGGCGCGAAGCGCTGCTGCTGATTGGTGCGTCTGCCGCAACCCTGCTGACGGGCTGCGGTTCGATGGGTTCAGGCGCAACGCCGGAAACGTCTACGGGAAGTGTTCCGTCAGCAGTGCCGTCTCCGCCCACCACGCTTCAACCTCTGCCATCCCCTGTGGCGACCGTCACGCAAGGGGCATTGGCGTTGCCTGCTACGCCAGCGCCGATGACCACGCCGGTACGCATCCCTGTTCCGGCATGCATCGTGCGCCCTGAGCAGACAGAAGGACCGTATTTTGTGGACACCCGACTGAACCGCGCCGATATTCGCTCTGATCCCATCAGCGGCATCGTCAAAGAGGGGTTGCCATTAACCCTGACGTTCGTTGTCAGCCGGATCGGGAACGATGGATGCGCGCCGCTCCGTGATGCGATGGTGGACATCTGGCACTGTGATGCGCAGGGCTTCTATTCCAACGTGCGCGACCCACGCCGTGACACAACCGGGGAACAATGGCTGCGCGGGTATCAGATGACCGATGCCAGCGGCATTGCCGCATTTACGACAATCTATCCCGGCTGGTATCCCGGACGCGCGGTGCATATCCATTTCAAGATTCGCACCACCGCCGCTGGTCAGGTGTATGACTTCACCTCACAACTCTACTTCGATGATGCCGTGAGTGATGCTGTCTTCGCGCAGGCACCCTATGCCGCTCGAGGAAATCGCACGACGCGCAACCAGAGCGACAGCATTTTCCGCAGAAATGGCGAACAACTCGTCCTAGCGCTCACCCCGACCGACCAGGGGTATGCGGCGACGTTCGAGATCGGGTTGCAACTGTGACGCGGGGGGGGGGACGGCGCACGGGCGAACGGCTGAGGGCAGGCGAAAGCAGCGCCTTCGTTCGTCCGTGCCGCACCTGCACCCAACCGCGCGCTGCTGCCGTCCGCTGCCTGCTTTCGACCTGCAACGGACTGCCCTCAACCGGCATACAAGTACAACTCGCCCGGTTGCAACAGATGGCAGCGCATAAACGGAGCGCGCCGATCCAGTTCATCGAACAGCATACCGGGCGAAACGCGATTTCCGGCAAAAAGATCGTTGTGAATGCCGATCAGCACCCGTGCATCGATGGCTTTCGCCAGTTCGACCGCCTCTCCGGGCCACAGGTTGCCGATGATCCCCTCGCGCTCACGAAAGAAATCACGCCCATTGATTGGCAGGAGCGCGATGTCGATCACGCGCCCGACAAGCGCCGCCAGCAGTTCCGGGAAGATGATCGTATCACCGCTGTGATAGACGGTCACACCGTTGCACTCGATGATGAACCCCATCCAGCGTGAGTGCCCATCGACATCGACTTCATACGCATAATGGGCGGCTGGCATTGCGGTGAACGCAAGCCCGGCGAGTTCGATCCGTTCACCCAGACGCGGCGTGATGATCCGGTCGTCCGGAATGCCAGCATCGCGCGCGATCTGCCGTCCTTGAAGCGATGTCACCAGCGTAGCCAGGGGCGATGCCGACATAAGCGGCGCCAGGGTTGCAGCATCAGTATGATCGAGATGCTCGTGCGTCGTCAGCACCACCTGCGCATGCGTGACCAGCGCCGGATCGAGCGGTATGGGAAACCGTCGCGGCGGACCGCCGAGCGCCTCGACCGAATTGGACAGGTACGGATCGATGTAGGCGATCGTGTTGCCGCCCTTCACCACAAATCCCGCCTGCCCCAGCGACCAGAGAGCCACCTGACCATGCGGCACGGTCAGTCTGTCGATCTGCGCGATCAACGCTGCATCACGCACGAGTGTCATGGGTTCCTCCAGCGAATACATAATTCAAACATTGAAGGTTGAAGGTTGAAGGTTGAACGTTCTAACCTTCAACACCCGACGTACTCTTGCTGCACCAGGCGCTCGACAATCAGCGCTGATGATAACACATCTGGCAATCCTGCGCCAGGGTGGGTTCCAGCTCCTACGAAGTACAGGTTGTCGAACTCCTCAGAGCGGTTGTGCGGACGGAACCAGGCAGATTGCAGCAACGTCGGCTCGAACGCAAATGCTGCGCCAAAATAGTTGTTCTGCCGCCGCTGAAAGTAGCGCGGGTCAGCTATGCGCTCCACAACGATGTTCTTGCTCAAATCAGGGAGAAAACGCTCCTCCAGGAATGCGATAATGGCGTCGCGATACGGACGCGCCAGCGATGCCCAATCCGCCTGCGATGCCAGGTTGGGCACCGGCGACAGGACATAGAAAGCATCACAACCGGGCGGTGCAACGTCCGGTTCATCGCGTGACGGCATATGCAGGTAGAGCGAGAAATCTTCTGCGACACGTTTGTGGATGAAAATATCATCAAGCAGTTCACGGTAGCGTGGACCGAAGATGATATTGTGACGCACCAGTGGAGCATCATGGTAGGTGCGCCGTGTTCCAAGATAGATCACAACCAGTGACATACTGTACTTCAACGAGCGCAGGCGACGGTCGGTATAGCGACGGCGGTAGCGCGGCGCAATCAGGTCGGCATAGGTATGGGCGACGTCGGCATTCGAGACGACGATGTCGGCGCGATGCTCGCTGCCGTCGGCGAGCGCCACACCGCGAATGCGACGCCCTTCAACGATCAGTTCACGCACCTCAGCGTTGAGATGGATGGCAACGCCGAGTTCACGCAGGAGACGCACCAGAGCATCCACGATTGCGCCGGTGCCGCCAACGGCGTAGTACACCCCCCATTCACGCTCCAGGTAATGCACCATGGAGTAAATCGACGAAGCATAGAACGGGTTGCCGCCGATGAACAGCGGATGGAACGAAAAACAGCGCCGCAGAAAGTCGTCCTTGATATAGCGCGACACATAGCGGTAGACGCTCTCGAATGATCGCAGACGGATGAGATCGGGCGTCACGCGCAGCATATCGCGGAAGCGCAGGAATGGCTTGTCCGCAAGTTCAACGAATCCTTTCTCGAAGATGGGACGCGTGCTCGCCAGAAAACGCCGATACCCCTCGACATCGGCGGGGTTGATGCGTTCAATCTCGCGCAGTACTGCCGCTTCATCGGCGCTGTGATCGAACCAACGACCGGTATGGTCATAGATGCGGTAGAAGGGGTGGCACGGGCGGAATTCGACATACTCCTCGCGCCGACGCCCCGCCACTCGCCACAGGTCATCAAACATGAACGGCGCCGTGATGACGGTCGGACCGGTATCGAAGCGGAAGCCATCCACTTCGAGAACATACGCCTTACCGCCCGGCTTATCCTGCTTCTCGAAGATGTGCACGTCGTGGCCACGCGCTGCCAGGCGCACGGCGGCTGCAAGGCCGCCAAAACCGGCCCCGATGACGATAATGTTGCTCACCTCTGACCTCTAACGCACAAGGGGCGCGGCATGCCGCGCCTTGACAAACCTAGTGTAGTGGGGAAAAGGATTTATCCCTCATGTTCCACGTACTCTGGCACGTCCTTCGGCGCGCCGCAGACGGTCATCGTACCACGAAAATCGACATCGGCAGACATTTCGGGGCGCTTCTGCTTCAACTCTGCGATCTGTTCGCGCGTCAGCACCTTCGTCTCGTCGAACCCCAGGTCGATTGAACCGTCGAGATGCACCCGCTCCAGGTCGTAGAACCGCTTGGTGAAGGTTGTTTTGGCGAACGCCTTCAAACAGCCGAGCATATAGCGCCGCTTGAATGGGTCTTTGATCCAGGGATAACTCAGGAATGCCTTGCGCATGTAGAAACGCGCATAATTGCGCAGCACGCCCTTGAGCACCTGCTCACGCGTCATTGCATCCGGCTGAATAATCGGGGTGACGAAGTTGTACTTCGAGAAGTCGCGTACTTCGACTCGATCGCCAAGTTCCTCAAACAATTCAGCAAATGGCCATGGCGTGTACATATTCCAGTTTGCCATGTCCGCATTCCAGTCCAGCGCGAATCGGTACGTCTCTTCGATAGTTTCAGGGGTCTCGTTCTCCAAACCTATGATGAACTGCGCTTCAGCAACGATCCCCTGATCCCGGAGCAACTTAATAGCGCGCTTGTTCTGCTCGATGGTCGTCTCCTTGCGGAAACGGTCGAGATTCATCTGCGCTGCGGCTTCGGTACCCAGCGAGACGTGCACCAATCCGGCGCGACGGTAGAGCGGCAAGTACTTCTCATCGCGCAGAATGTCAGTGACGCGGGTGTTGATGCCCCAGTGAACGCCAAGTTTGCGCCGCACCAACTCTTCGCACATCGCAATGAATTTCTTGCGGTAGATGGTTGGTTCCTCGTCTGCCAGAATGAAGAAGCCGATCTTGTATTCGCGCACCAGCAGTTCGATTTCATCAACGAACGCAATTGGATCACGCACGCGATATTTGCGCCAGAACTTCCACTGTGAGCAGAAACGGCACGTGAACGGACATCCACGCGCAAAGTTCGGCACCGCTACCCGCACATTCAGCGGAATGTAGATGTACTTCTCCCACTCTAGCAGACTCCAGTCGGGAGTCAGGGTCGAAAGGTCGGCTATCGGCGGATGTGCTGGCGTCGCTACAACCCGACCCTCATCCAGGAACGCGATCCCCTGGATTTGATGGCGATCGCGCTCATCACTACCATTCTCGATTGCGCGCATCAGGTTGACGATGATCTCCTCCCCTTCGCCACGCACGATGTAGTCGATCCAGGGCGCTTCGGTCAATACCTGCGCATACATAAAAGTTGGGTGCACACCGCCCAGGATCGTCTTGCATCCAGGGTTAGCTTCACGCGCCAGGCGCAACGTTTCCTGCGCCTTGTAGATCATCGGCGTGATCGCTGTTGCCATGACGACATCCGGACGATTGGCGCGGATGATCTGTGCGACGGTGCTGTCCGGCAAATTGTTGGTCATCGCATCGACAAAGCGCAGGTTGGAGTATCCCGCCTTCCGCAATGCGCCGCCGATGTATGCAACCCAGCTTGGCGGCCAGTTGCCAGCAATTTCCGCTCCACCTGCGTGATAGTTCGGCTGGATCATCAGAATACGCATGATCGACTCCTTCACAGATCTGGTGGTGATACTTGTGCTCACGACGACCTGAACAATGTTGCAACCTGCCTCACATGGTTTGTCCCGGTTGATACGTGCAGAGCGGGTCTTCCGCAAGCGGATCGCCAGTAGCAGCAAAGGCGCGTGCACGCGATCCGCCACAGATTGCGCGGTACTCACACCGCCCGCAGCGCCCGCCGAACTGCGATGGATCGTGCAGTGCACTAAACAGCGGCGACTCGCGGTAGACCTGCACAATATGGTCGGTGCGCACATTGCCAGCAGCAAGCGGCAGGAAACCGGCCGGACAGATCTCGCCAGTATTCGAGACGAACACAATGCCATTGCCATCCCGAATGCCAAACCCCCGTCCGATGGGCGTCTGACGGATCTGTTCACTGCTCATACCGGCAGCGCGCATTTCACCAAGTGCAACCCGCCGGTACGATGGCGCCTCCGTTGTGGCGACGGCAAACGGCGCTTCCTGAGCGATGCGGTAAATCCATACCATCAGCTGCTCAGCTTCGGCAGGCATCAGCGACTGCAACACTCGTCCACGACCGACAGGGATCAAAAAGAAGAGACTCCAGCGGGCAACCTGCTTCGTCCTCAGAAGGGCGTAGATCGACGGCAAATCATCGGCTGTCTCCGCTGCAACGAGCGTGTTGATCTGAAGCGGCATATCGAGTTCTGCCGCCCATTCCATCGCTTCGATGGTGCGATCAAATGTGCCTTCGACGCCACGAATGGCATCGTGACGGGTGGCATTCGATCCGTCAAGGCTCAACCCAAGTGCCTCGACACCATGCGCCTTGAGCGCTGCGAGCATGGTGCGCGTCAGGTTAGACGTGGCACTTGGCGTGATTGAGACCGGCACGCCCAATGCACGTGCTGTATCGATCAGATCGAGCAAATCTGGTCGGGCAAGCGGATCGCCGCCAGTCAGGATCAACTGCGGCAGCGGATCGCCGAAATCAGGGATCTGTTGCAAAAAGCGAACGCTCTCCTCGAACGAGAGTTGCAGCGGATGAGGGTGCGGCATCGCTTCAGCGCGGCAATGGCGACAGGCGAGCGCACACGCCTGCGTCACTTCCCAGTAGATATTGAGCGGCGTCAGCGCAAAATTGCGCGGAGCATGACGCATAGGGCGAACCGGTTGTGGTGGAGACGTCACTCGTACACCTCAATGTAGTGAAAAGTAAGAACTACCTCTGCCAGAAAACAGGCGCATTGAACGCGCCTTCACCCCAATCGACGGTCAACATTGGATTGCATACCTACAGCGGCGATCACCCCGTGCCTGACACTCAAGTTCGCGCAACGTTGCATGTGGGCAGACCAGTTTCCGAAACATGCGCTCGAATGCACCACGATAGTAGGCGCACATTGCCGCAGACATCGCCGACGTATCGAATAGCGTTCCATTGGCAATCGACAGGGATGGCGTTGGTGTGAGATCGTAAGCAAACACGCCACTGCCAGCAAAGGTCCAGGTATGGCGTCGCATTGCTGGCAACAGCAGACGCAACCGCAGCCGCGGCGTTAGTAAGCGAAGCGCAATGTGCGCAACCGGCGGGATACGGTTAGCAAACACATACTCCGACGTCAACTGCCCGGAGCGCGCCATGACCATGTTCGTCTGTTCCTCGCCAATCTGCGCGATGAGCAGTTCAACCAGCGCATGAAACTCACGCTCGTCGATCAACTCGTGGGGCAGATGATCCGGAAGATCGCCCGCCCCGCCGCGCACCAGCACGGCACGCGCTCCTTCATCGCCGAACATTTCCCGCAACGCTGCAACGGTCTGGATAATTGCATTGGGACCTATCTTGCCTGTGCCACGAGCTGCTGTCGTCATTATTGCCCTCACTGCGATCCATGGGAATTGACCGCACTATACTGCCAGCACGCGGAATGTACCGAAATGGTTCATCAATCGTTCGTTGCGCTTTCTTAACCAAGTTGCAACCATGCAATTTTGTCGAGCAATTGTGCAGGGGATGTACGCGGGCATTCGATAGACAACCGGCTATTCCAACGGCGGACCTATCATCATTCTTCGCCAGTGTGTGCACGAACCACGTCCGGCGTTAGGGTAACGACAGCGTTGGCGGATGAATTGCAACCAATTCGACTCTATTTTGAATAAGAATTTATGATGAACTGACTGGAATTGTCCCCCAATCTGATGTATATTTGTGCTACACGATATAATTTTGTATGACTGGCAGACACAGCGCTATGGGTTCGCAGGAAGAGCCAGCAATACCGGTCGCTCTCCGCGAAGCGCGTGACATTGTGGCAGAGCAACTAGAGCGGTTGCGCGCACTGGCAGAACGCGAGCGTCAGGAGATGCATGCGCTTCATGCCGCGCTCCGTCAGGCTGAACGCGAACTCGATGAGGTGACCCTTCAGTACCGCACTGCGCTTCAGCGGCAACGCCTAAACGCCGAAGCGCTTGGTCAGCAGATAGCAAAACTGCGGACGCGTTGCGACGAATTGACCCGCAACGTAGATATGCGGCGCAGCGGTTTAAGACAGATAGAACTGCTGATTCGTCAGATCGAGATGAGTAGTAGCGCATTGACGAATACCGGAACAAGTGCGACATCTGATCCCTGGGCGCTGGCACTGCGTTCACAGGTCATTTACGGGCGAGAAGAGGAAAGAGTGCGCCTGGCACGCGAGGTTCACGACGGACCGGCACAGGTGCTTGCGAATTCGCTAATGTTACTCGAAACCTGTTACGTGCTAGCACAACAGCAAACCGGTGAACATGCCGAAAAACTGGTGCAGATGATTGATCGTCTGCGCAGTGCGACCCGCGACGGATTGAGCGAAGTCCGCCGCTTTATCGCCAACCTGCGACCGGGACAGGTCGCCGAACGCGGTCTGGTTGAAGCGCTGCGCGACTATTTGCGCACCTATGGCAATACCTACAATGTGCGAGTGACGTTCGAAGCCGATGCCGTGCCGCGACAGGCAGACGAAGTCGAGATTGTTCTCTATCGGATCGTTCAGGAGGCACTTCAGAATGCACACAAATACGCACGAGGCGCGCCGATCACAGTACGTTTTGTGCAGCAGGCAAACACGCTGATCCTGTCGGTGCGCGATGAGGGACCGGGATTTGATCCCCGCGAAGTAGCCCGACGAACTGGCAAAAGCAACTGGGGGCTGACAAGTATGCGGGAGCGAGCGGAATTGATCGGTGCACGCCTGACAGTTGCATCACGTCCAGGGCATGGAACTGAAGTCACAGTTATACTCCCACTGGAATAGCCAGGATGAAGACGATGGAACAACGTATTCGTGTACTGATTATCGATGATCACCCGCTTTTCCGCCAGGGTATTCGCTGGAGCCTGGAAGAAGCTGGAGATATGGAAGTGGTCGGTGAGGCAGAAAATGGGCAGGAAGCGATCAAACTGGCAGAACGTCTCGTCCCGGATGTCGTTTTGGTCGATATCAATCTACCCGGACTGAACGGTCTGGAAGTTGCCCGCGTTATCAAGCGACGGGAACCGCGCATCGGTTTGATTGTCATCAGTGTCTACGAGGACGATGATCAACTTTTTCAGGCTATCAAAGTCGGCGCCGCGGCCTATTCATCGAAAGATGTGCATCCGCGCGATCTGGTGCGCATGATCCGCGAAGTCGCACGCGGAAAATATCTGATCAACGATAGTGTCATTGCCAAGCCGCACGTCGCTACCCGCGTGCTGCATCAGTTTCGCGAGCTTGCCGCCACCGAAGATGAGCGCACCAGCGCATTGTTTGCGCCGCTAACGTCGCGCGAAATCGAGATACTCGACTGCATTGCTCGTGGGTTGTCAAACAAAGAGATCGCTTCTCAACTTTCGATCAGCGGGCAGACGGTCAAAAACCATATCACATCTATTCTGTCGAAGCTCCAGGTCAATGATCGAACGATGGCGGTTATTTATGCGATCCAGCGGGGATGGATCCGCATGGGGTACGATGGACATCATAGCCACGCGGTTGGTGAGAAGCGTTCGGGGTAGGAGTCGGGGGTTAGAGAACCAGGAACCAGGAACTTCGGCGCTTGTCTCTCGCCTCGCGCTCCCACGTGGACGCTGCAATGCAACCTGCAACCTGCAACCTGCAACGTTCACCCCTCCGGCTCTACGTACCACCGTTCGATATTCCACATATAGTTGGGCGTCATCAGGTTGACAGGTCCGTCTGGCGTTTTTACCCGCGGATTGCACACTACCGCTATCCGATCTGCCCAGAGAAACAGATATGGACGCAGAAGCGCTATCCGTTCCTGGGCACGCCGGATTGCCTGCGCCCGCTCATTCAAATCGTATAACTGCCGCGCCGCACCCGCCTGATTATCGTAGATCGGATCGCTGAACCCTACGAAGTTGAGCGTTGGACGTGTATCCGCCAGTCCCTGGTTGATCTGACTCGAATGAAAGAGCGCAAAATCGTCCGGGTCGTAGAAAGCGTAGTCAGCGAAATCCGGATCGGCAATACCATTGATCCAACTGCCGATCAGCAGATCAAAGTCGTAGGGCGGCGCATATTTCGAGCGAATAACAGTGGCAAAATCGGCAGGCTGCACCACAATATCCATCCCGATCTGCTCGGCAGCGCTGGCTATCAACTCGGCGGCGCGCACCCGACGCGGATCGTCAGCGCGCACGAAAAGTTGCACTGTCAGCGGCACTCCATCGCGCTGGCGAATAGCGCCTGCAGCCGGAAGGCGCCATCCGGCTTCGTCCAGCAGCGCCCGCGCGCGATCCAGATCAACTGTTCCAGTCGATGGCGGCGTCAGGTCCGCCCAGGAACCCGGCGCGGCGCTGCTGCCGATGGTCATCCCCTGCCCGTCGGTCACTTCCTGTACAATACGCGGCAGATCGATCGTCGCCGCCAGCGCCTCGCGTAGCCTCGGATCGCTGAAGATTCGGTCGGAACGCAGGTTGAAGGCGAGAAAATAATACCCGTTCTCAGCATATGCGCCCCATTGCAGCATTGGCAATGTTTCGGTTATGACGCTGCCGACGCTCCAGGGAAGTTCAGCCAGCAGCAAACGTTCATCCTGTAACGCCGACGCTGCCACCTGTGCATCGGGCGCGATGACGAACACCACCCGATCAAGGAGCGGCGCACCCCGGTAGAATGCCTGATTCGCCGCCAGTGTGATTGCTACGCCCGGCTCGCGCTGTTCAAAACGGAAGGGACCACTGCCAACCGGCACATCCCAGGCGTTGAATTCTGCCAGGTTTCTGCCGATCAGCAGGTGACGCGGCAGCACCGGCGTTGTAAGCAGGCTGAAGATGGGCGCGTAGCGTTCATCGAGGCGGATGACAATCGTATCGCTCTCCGGCGCCGTCACTTCGACAATTCGCCGCAACCCGGTGAGCAACGCTGTAGACGGCGGCAGTGCGCGCAATGCATCGAGCGTAAAGACAACATCATCAACCGTGACCGGATGTCCATCGTGCCAGACGGCATCGCTCCGCAAGGTGAACGTGATGATCCGTCCATCGGCTGAGGCTACCCAACCTGTCGCCAGGTCCGGTTGCGGCGCCAGGGTCGCGTCCAGGCGCACCAGACCGCTGTAGACCAACCCAATAATTTGCTCTTCGCCGCGTGTGCGCGGACGCCAGGGTCGCAATGCGACACTATCTTCGGACAGACGGATTGTGAGGTTTCCGCCACGCGGCAGCGCGGTAGGGGTCGGCAGCTCTGATGTGAGCGTAGAACTCGGCGAGGCTTCACCGGTTGCAACTGGTCGATCCAGGGTGCCACAAGCTACAAGCAGCGCAAGCATTGTCGCAGCGACCCAGATGCCGGCGCTGAGCAACTGGAACAACTGTCTGAGAGAACGAGGGGTATGGATTGACGACGATGACTTATTCACGGGGAAGATTCTGCTGATCGCGTAGGAACAACAGGAACGTGCGCGCCATCTGTTGATGTTCAGGAGAAAGGGAGTCGTACAGGTTCAGGAATGCCTCGCGGTCACGGTGCGCTGCCGAAAACTTGTAGCCATCCGCCGCTACTGCCTCGCTGAGCAGTTCGAAAGCAGTGGTGCGAAAGACGGCTGCCAGCGCTTCGATCTCGGCGATCCGCGCGCTACTCTGCCCGTTTTCGATGCTGCTGATATAACTGCCGCTCACGCCAATGCGACTCCCCAGTTCTGCCTGAGTCAATCGGTCGCGCTGGCGTTTGCGTTTGATCACTTCACCAACACGTTCGTTGAATGATGGCATAGGGGTGTCCGGAACATTGCGTGACAGAAGCAAATCAGAAACACAGCACGATCACTACCGTCTCAGCCCTCAACCTACGACGCCGCTTATGGCAGACGTGTTATGGCAACGAACTGCCGTAGTGCCAGATATAGTATACTGCCCTATATTCCCCATCTGCACCTGCCACATTGGTTGCTCATCGAGGGTATAGGTCAGCACGCGATGCTCGAACAACTGCACCAGAACATCACGTTTGACACTGCCGACCTGCACACGCACCCAGTACGCTTCGCTGATTCGGATACCCGACAACCGCCACCCAATCCAGGACCCGACCAGCCCAGCAGGCACCATTGTCGTATACAACCCCCGATGCTGTCAAATACTCCCAGAAAATGCGCGGGATATTATACCTTGTGACTGCGACAAAATGGGCGATACGCGTCTCTGGACGCGCCAGTCCAACCATGGGGCACACGCTTCCGCCCGACAGCAGCGCATCGAACACTGGCAGGCCTATGCGATCGGCAACCGGTAACGTAAGAGGAGAAAACATTGCGTAGGTAGGCGCATGTGGACTACCAAGGTCGCCAACGACTGGAAGCATTGCCGGTTGGTGCACCATATACTCACTATCACCGATCTGAACCCGCCCCATAACCATTTCCGACACCAGCAAGCCAGCAGTGACGAATGAAGCAGCGTTGCGATCTCCCGCGGGGTTATTGATCTCGAGGCGTCCCTCGTCGAAATTAGAGCACCTGCTGCAGTCCAGTACTTGATTGGATGTATGGTTCACTGCGCGCCAGGCGTGGCGCCGGACCCCACACCCATGCGCGTTTCGCGCGCCCGGTCGTCACCGGCAGATCGAATCGCTGCCAGATGCTGGTGAACGCCGGATCAATCTGGCGGTGCAATCGGTTGAGCGCTGGCGAGCGCCACGATCATCTCACCGCCAGCATCTCCGACCAGGGCAGGAACGGCTTGTGGCGCTCCACTTGCATCGATCAGCGGCCCGACTTCTTGCGCCAGAGGAACAACATCAACGGTTGCCCGTGGTGGTGACGCCGGAAGAATATCGGGCGGGGGTCCACGTGCCGGTTGTTCGACCGGGCAAGCCTTCAAGGTCAGATCGTAGCGAATAAACATCCCGCCAATATCGCCGACATTCTTGATCTGCGCATAGTAAATGCTATCGGCTGAGGGAGTAAATCGCACTAGTGAATCGAGGGTTGTGCTGCCTTCGATATTGTTATTCGAATCGATCAACGTGATTGCATCACGCCCAAACAGGAAGAGGAGCGTATCAGCGCCAGGCAACGCTGCCAGAATCTGGTGGCGCGTATGGTCGCGTGTTGGTATACAGATAGCAGGTATACCCGGCGAGTGCAAAGAACTTCACCCAATCAGGGGCAGAGCAGGCGCCCGCGCTGCGTCTCGTTCTGATTGATCTGCCGCGCCAGTTCCGGCAACCCATCCTGCTTGTAGATATCGTTGCAGAGGGATGAAACCGGGGTCGGGAAAGGACCATAACTCTCGTCGCGCACGATGATCGTATAACTGAGGTTACTGCCACCGATCCCCAGGGTATCACGCACACGCACATAGAAGAACCCGCTGGTTGGCGCACGAAACGACTGGATCAGCGGTCGTGTATTAGTGAGCGTTTGTGTACCACCGCGAAATGGAAAATCATCGTTACGAATCAACAAGACGCCAGTTCGAGTCGTAGAGTTCGAGCGAGAGATCGAGACCAGTATCTATATCGGGAATATCGATCGAGTAACACTTGCCAGCGACGGCGCCAAACCTGAACCAGTTCTCATCGCCAATAATGCAGATACCGTGGCGTCCGGCGCGATCCACAAGGATCAGAGCAGCACTATCGAAGTTGTTCCCTAGATTGGACACTTCGGGACAGGCGGAAACTGGCGACATACTCGGCGCCAGGGCTACCAGCGTCGCCTGAATCACCGCTTCTGCCGTCTGATTTGGTGTCACATCGATGCGCGTTGCGCGAACGGTAATTGTTGCACCCGTTGGGCGTGTTCGGCGGAATGATGACACGAAAAGGAATAACTGCCGACAGCGCCGTCGGGTTGACCACAATTGGTTGCGCAACCGTCGTACTCGCCTGCCAGCCGCTAGGAACCTCCGGGAAGGAGATAGTGAACGTTGCCGTGATCGTATCGTCATTGCGCAGACGAAAATCGCTCGCGACCAGCACGGTATTGTTTGGCGCTGATTGGTGACGGTGTAAGCGCAAGGCGGGATCCCAGCGAAAATCTTGCGGGGCAGCGACAAGATGCGCAGGTGCGACAAAGGTCAACATTGGCAAAAGCGCCGCGAATGACAGCGACCAAAGGTGCGGACGTGTTACAGTGTTTTCCTTTGATACACGAGCGAAAACGAAGCGTGGAGGCTAACTCCGACATACGGAAAACGTGTGTCAAGAAATACCTGGGGGACGAACGGCATCGTTCGTCCCCCGACCGCTGTGCATACTCACCAGGAACGTATACCCGGAATGAACTGCATTTCCGACACTAATCTGATCAACGTCGGCGCATAGTTGATCACGATCAGCGTGAAGGCAATTACCAGCCAGGGTTTGAAATTATCCAGTACCCGTGGACTATCCTCCGGACCAGAAACCGCCCGCGCAAATGGAACCATAGGAACTGCATCTCTCTTCCCAGCAGTGATCGTTAGCACCATGTTGAGGTAGTATAGAATGGCACTCACAAACATGATGATCGCGCCGACTGCAACCATTGGCAGGAGCGCTTCCCATTCAGGCTGAATCTCTCGCATTGCTCCTATTGCCGTTCGTCGCGGCATGCTCAGCAAACCTAGCATATGCATCCAGTGCGAGAAGATCCCCATGCCAACGAACCACGTCCATGCCTGCACCAGCGCCATCATCGGGCTCCACAGACGGCGGCCAGTGAGGTGCGGAACCAGCCAGTAGGTAATGCCCATGAAACTGAGCGTCACGGCAGTGCCAACCGTCAAATGAAAGTGTCCCGCAACCCACGAGGTGTTATGCACCACTAGGTTGATATTATACGACGCATTGATCAGTCCGCCCGCACCCCCAAAGGCGAACAGGATCATCGCCAGCACCTGCGCTGTAAAACTCGGCTCGCGCCAGGGCAGACTAAAGACCCATACCAGCCACCCCTTGCCGCCACGCGCTCGCCCGCCATTTTCGAGTGACGCTACAACGTTGAAGAAGGTCAGCAAACTGGGGAAAAAGACTCCAAAGGTAAAGATTGCGTGCACCAGTTTCCAGATCTCGCTGATGCCTGGATCGGTGTACTGGTGATGCATCCCGATCGGCGTCGAAAGGATCAGGAACAGAATGAACGACACCCGCGCCATCGGATCACTGAACAACCTGCCGCCCGCCTGCTGCGGTACGAAGTTGTACCACGAAATGTACACTGGCAACAGCCAGAAGTACACGATTGGATGACCGGTGAACCAGAAGAGCGTGCGCGCCAGCACCGGGTCAGTTCCCGGCACCAACCCCAGCGACCAGGGGATCAGCAGGAAGAGCATCTCGGCAGCGACGCCGAAGGTGCAGATCACCCACATGGTCATCGTGACAATCGCCATGAACGCTGGCAACGGAATGCGCGCTGCAGGGTTGGCTGCACGCCACTGCCGGAGCATCATCACCTGGTTTATCAACAATAACCAGGTACCGACAACCACCAGTGTCAGACCGATGTAGAACAGCGGATCCGCCTTAAGCGGCGGATAGAACGTGAACAGAACCGTTGCATTGTTGAGCAACAACGGCAACGCCGCAATCAGCAAGCCAGCGGTCATCACGCCGAACGTCGTCCACCCCAGCGCGCGACTCGCCAGCGGAATGCCGAGCGATCGTGACGTAACGAACGTCAGCCACCCGATAATGAAGAACGTGGTGAACACCAACACATTGAGCACGCCGTGCAGCGCCAGCCCCTGATAGTACCCGCCGCGCAGGACTGGCGCAATCGGCTTGTACAGATCGATCCCGTTGTACTGCAACGCCTGCAACACGCCGAACAGACCGCCGATCGCCAGTGCGATAAATGCGACCAGCAGGTTCAGACCTGTCAACCGATACTCGGTGGCAAACACACCGACCTCGGCGCGCTCAGCAGCAATAGAGACACCGGAAACACGCGCTGTAGCCATACTATCTCCCATTCCAGGCCGCCGCGCTACATGTGCAGCGAACGGCAGACACACAACTAGCGATTCGCCGAAGCCGTCTTCGCCGGAGTCACAATGACCTTGCCCACCATCAAATGGTGCCCGCCGCCACAATACTCGTGGCAGTAGACATAGTATTCGCCAGGGGTATCAAACGTGGTCGTCATGCGCGAAATCTGCCCTGGAATGACCATCATATTGACGGGCGTATTCTCAATCTTGTAGCCGTGAATGACATCACGACTGGTGACGATGAACGTCACTTTTGAACCGGCAGGTATCTCCAGCTCTCCCGGTGTAAAGTTGAACAACTGCGCCGTAACGACGGCTTCGTAGCGTCCTGGCGCCAGTTCGCGCAGACCGGGCTTGTCGAACGGTGGCGTTGTGTTGAGCGCCTTTGGATCGACACGCCCTACATTACCAGGCACTGCAATGCCAACGGCAAAGGCGGTGATCACAATCGCCACCAGAAATGCAATCGGCACTGCAACGCTCGGAAGGATCCACGCGATTTCAAACAGGTAGCCCAGATATTTGCGGTTCATGATCCCCTTACTCCCCCGTTTGCCAGCAACTGCAAATACACCTGGATCCACAGCCCCGCAAGGATCGCCAGGTACGTCAGCGTGATTAGCAATGCACCCCGCGGCAGTTCGTGGTTTTCGTGATCTTCCGTTTCCTCGCGTTGATCCACTACCGGTTGTTCAGCCATACTGCATTTCCCTTCTAGTGAATGGAGAGTCCCTTGATACCTCTTTCATGCTCAACACGTCCCTACCTGGGATAGCAGACGAACAGATGCGCCATCTCGTAGATCGGGCGTGCTACTTCGCTGCTGTTCGCCTCCTGCTCGACCAGCCCAATATCCCGCATCACAATCGCAGGATCGAGACGGGCGCCATCGTATTCGGCACGCAACAAACCGGCTCCATCAACCAGCACAGCACGTTGATCGAGCTCAACATCATTGCCCTCTATCCGGTAGTAGACGCCATATCCGCCGCCGATCAGTTGCTTGAGCTCACGAGCTGAACCAGTCAGAAAAATCCATTTCGACGTTTCGACACCAAGACGCGCAGCGTAGGCGCGCAACACTGGCGGAGTATCACCATCGGCATCCACAGTAATTGTTACCAGATGCACCCGTGTTCCCAGGCGACCATCGGTGCGCAGGGTATCGTAGATCGCGCGCATGCTGTGCTCCATTACGGCACAGCGTTCCCCGCAGCGCGTATGGGCAAAATTGATGATCAGCACACGACCGCGCAGATCAGTATCGCTTACCCAGCGACCATCCTGATCGGTGAGCATAAAAGCGGGGGCGGGTTCGATGCGGGGCAATACCTGAACCGGACGAGCGATGGCGAACCAGAGAACCAGGACGACCAGCGCCACAAAGAATGTCGCCACACCGTACAACACCCATGTGATCCACGCTGCGGATGTTCGGCGAGGAACAGCAACAGGGTGAACGCTCCCCTGAAGGGATGCGGCGCCGGTTCGTGGCGAAGGAGCATGCATGGTGCGCCTCGACAAACGTGAAGAGAGCGACTGACATTCTTCGTGCATCGTGGCACAAAGTTCGTGCAGAGTATAGTGCGGCGACACGTTCTGCGGAGTTATAAACCCGCAACATTCGGTTATAGGGCGTTTACTTCCGGGCGATGCCTCTCTGCAAGCATCTGCGCATGACCAGGCGAGACGCAGGGCGGTGACGCGCCAGGGTGAGGAGATGCTCTCAAGGGTAGAGTTCTTGGGAGAGATGAGCAGTTTTGTGCATTCAGATGCGCCTGTGTCCTTCATCAACCCTGAACCTTCTCAAACGAGGGGAGAAGGGGGAGTTTGGGCGTCCTGACGACCAAAATGAGAGAAGGAACGCAGGGGCCGCAGCCCACAGAGACGCGCTTACCCATCGTTCCGGCGGCTTTCCTGAATACTTTCGAGAAGCTCTTTTCGGGCCAATGGACGGCTTAGCCGGACACTAGGAATATCAAATGGTTAATGGTTTTTTGAGCCTCAGGCATCACGACAAAACCCTGCCCATCACGACGCTGGCTGCGTACCGCTCCATTACAACGGGCCTGCTCAAGAAGAGCCGCGAAGTTTTGACAAGCTTTGGAAAAGGTATAGCTCTTCACGGTGTCACTCACATAAGGTTGATCTGCACGGTGCGGGCAGCAGCAATCTGCCATCGAGGCTGATGAGCGGGCAGGACTGCTGGCGAGCACAGACAATGAAAGAAGCATTACCGATTTCCTCATGGAGCGGAAGAGGCGCGACCAGCCCCATGCCAGCTGCAAGACTAACAAGCTAAGGTTTGGTCGACTCATTTGCAACCGGTTATTTGGCATCGCACGGCGTCTTCTCGCAAAAGGCTGATCGCAGCGCCGCTCCACAAAAACAACCGCGGCACAGAGGACATCCTGTGCCGCGATCCGGTAGAACCTCTCCGGTTCCGAACGTAAAAAAGGCAGTGGTTGCCCGCTGAAAGCGCCGTTAGAAGAACCCTAACTCCTCACGCGCCTCTTCGCTCATCATTGAGGGATTCCAGAATGGCGTCCACACCAGGTTAATCTGTACATCCTCCAGGTTGCTGTACACCTGACGGAGACTCTCAATCTCACGTTTCGCCTGCGTCAAGATCTGCGGACCGGCAGGGCAGGCGGGTGTCGTCAGGGTCATATCGACCACCACTCGACGACCGTTCTCCTGAATGTCGACGTTATACACCAGACCAAGATTGACGATATCCATCCCGATTTCCGGGTCGTAGACATTTTTCAACGCACTGCGCACCAGTTCTTCAGTCAGCATGGAACGAGTCTCCTCTCTATCCAGCGCCAGACTCGCCTCTAGCGCTGTACAGGCGGATGCTGCTCTGCCAGATCAACGATACCACATGTTGTCCGAGATCAACCGGTGGATGCCGCCGTTGGCTCGATCGTTTCTGGCGCGCCAAAGCGCACTTCCAGCACTCCTTCGCGGAATACGGCGCGCTTTGCCGGGCGCTCCGCAAGGGTCAGCGGCAGGATCATATCGCGCTTGAAATTGCCGATCGTCACGAACAACTCATCGCCGCGTTTGGTGATCGACACCTTGCCGATCTCGACATGCGGCAACGGTAACCGCATCACATATTCTTCGCCATCGCGAATGATCTCTTGCGTTGTACCGCGAAAGAAAACCTTTGTCGGGTCTTCGTCCTTGAACATGTCATGCCCGACCCGCGAAAGATCGCCAATTCCCCGGATGTCGTGCGGGTAGTGCGGCGCTTCCCAGATTGGCAGCGGTGCGAACAGATCGTGTACCATCTTGCGGTACGACGATTGCATTTCGTACAGACGCTCCATGAACTCGCCTGCAACAGCGTTGCGCGGCAGCACCCGGTTCAGCACCACGCCATCAACCGGATAGCCAAACAGAGCCAGATAGGTCGCTGCGCGCTGCGCTTCCTTAATGACCATACGCTCTGGATTGACGACCAACCGGTACGAACTGACATCAGGGTCAGTCAGAGTCTGACGTAGGGCTTCAACGCCTTTGGTCAGGCGCTCAAGCGTTTCAAAAGCGTTGGTTGCCGGGATCAGGGCGCGCACCAGCGGCTTGGCGACACTCTTGGTGCCAGGATCCCAATCCATCACCCGCGCTGCATACCATTGAAAGGTCTCTGGCATCGTCAACAGACGGATGGTTTCGCCTGTTGGCGCAGCATCGACGATAACAACATCGAAGTTGCCTTCGCGTGCCTGACGCCGGATGTGGAGCAGGCTGACGACCTCTTCCATGCCGGGAATGATCGCCAGTTCTTCCGATGCTACATCACTGACGCCGCGCCGTTTGAGCAATCCCGCCAGATAGTTGCGTAACTCGCCCCAGTGCTGACGCACCTCCTCCAGCACATTGATCTCCTGACCCCAGAGTCGATCAGTCAGTTGGGTCGGTTGCGCTCCCAGTGGATGATCAAGCGCATCAGCCAGACTGTGCGCGACGTCGGTGCTGACAACCAGCGTCCGGTAGCCAAGTTCGGCGGATCGAACCGCAGTCGCCGCTGCGGTGGTTGTCTTACCAACGCCACCTTTGCCAAGGTAAAGTATTAGGCGCATGGCACCTCGTGTGCGCGATGAAACTGGAGCGGCGGCGCGCGCCCGCGCGTCCAGGGTTTTGCTTCTGCCGTTCTGGAGATACAGCCGACAGCCGCCTCTTCCTCTCCTATAATTAGTACACTGCATAAATTGTAAAGGTTGCGCGCCCTATCGTCAACTTTCGTCTCATCGGGCAGCGCGCACGGCTTGATAGGCATCGACGATCCCTGCGCCGTATCGACTCGCTAATGCTGCCGAAATGTCAACGCCAGTGCATTGTACCGTTGATGGGCTTTCGGACGGCGCAGGTTGCGCTGTGGCGCGCAGGATTGCTTCGGTGCGCTCCACATCGCCGATCAATATCGGGTTTGCCGACCACATCAGTGCAACGACGCCAGTCACATGCGGTGCGGCAATCGACGTGCCGCTGCCGGTCATATAGCCATCCTCCGGGGCAGCAGCAAGTACGTCGTCTCCTGGCGCAACAATGTCCGGCTTGATGCGTCTGCTTCCGTCCACCGTCACCGGACCGACGCTACTGAATTGTGCGAGGAAGCCGTCGCTCGCCACGGCGCCAACGGTAAAGACCGCGTCATAGAGAGCGAGGGGGGCGTTCAGGCTGCCGCACGCCGGACCGTCGTTGCCAGCGGCGGCAATCGTCATCATCCCCGCGGCGCGTAATGCTTCCGCAGCCGGTAGCAGGGTGTTCGGGTCGCACCCTTCCAGGTCCTGCGGGCATCCCCAGGAGTTGTTGGTCACATCGGCGCCACGCGCCGGATCGCCGTCCCGCAGGGGATTGCCGCCCGGTGGAAAGGGCGCCAGCATGAATTGCATGCAGTCCAGGTAGCGCGCAGCATTCCCCACATTGCGCGCCAGATTGACGCACGCGATCCAGGTGGCGTCAGGGGCAACTCCCACCCGATTACCGACAGCTGCGCTAAGGGTAAAGGTGCCGTGCCCACTATAATCCACTGGTTCTGGCGATCCGCCCCACGGGTCGTACCAGTTGTATTCGTGAACGACGGTGCCATTGGATTGCACGCCGCGGTAACTGTCGCGCAGTTCGGGATGATCCCACTGAACACCGCTGTCCATCAAGCCGATGACAACCCCGGTGCCGCGAACGTTCAACTCCTGCCAGACGCGATCGGCGTTGATCATGGTTAGGTTCCACGGCGTCTCGTCGGGAGAGGGCATGGTGCCACGTTGCGCCTCCGGCGGCTCAGGGAGCGGACGCAGCACTGGGTTAGGCACCACTCGATCCACCTCCGGTCGATTTGTCAGCCAGAGACGAAGCAGCACGCCCCCCTCGACCTCTAGCGCATTCATCAGGTAGTAGGGTTGATGCCAGACCCCAAGACGGCTCAGCTCGGCGCGCAATCCAGACTGAGTTGCATCGGCGTGACGCACCAGAGTCTCGTACACCGCACGACGGCGCTGCTGGTAATCGGCAATAGACGCAACCGATGAGAGATCAGCCTGGTCTTTCAGGATGACGAACAGTCGATCGCCATAGAAACCAGGCTGCCCGATGCTGCTGTACACTGCTGCACCGGTCAACCAGAGCATCAATGCACCTGCGCCGACCGCTCGTGGCGCACGATCCGCATATCGTCGCAGCGTTGGCACGACGCCTGCCGCAACAAGCGCCAGCAGAACGCTCACACTGACCGATCCCAACGCCCAGGCGATCCCTTCACGTCCCTGCGCCAGCAACTCGATGTGCAGCGTATCGGGGTCGGCAAATAGGAGCGGCGGGGCGATAACGAGCGCAACGAACAGCGCACACGCCCGTGCATCGGGGGCACGCCCACTTCCAATTCCCGCAATTGCGCCTGCCAGCCATCCCAACGCTGGCAGCAACGGCATCAGGATCAACGATTGCCCAGCAATACCGACATTCCATCCCAGGATGAGCAAGAGTATGCTGGTGACTGCACTGCCCGCCAGAAGTCCTGGACCGTCCGGATCATCGGGGAGCGGTCGCAGATAGACCTGCGTGATCAGAAGTGCCGCGGCAATACCAAACAGAACGGCGGCAGCCAGACCAAGCACGATATCGAGCAGCGATCCAAGTGCCCCCCACGCCAGCCAGGGCAGTGCCAGCAACGCAGCAGTGCCGGCGGCAAGGGGTATGGCACGCCAGCCCGCCGGGACGCTCGCCGGAAAACGCCAGCGCACCATAATCCAGAGCGCACCCAGGTAGATACCGATCAACGCGACACGCGCCACGGCTGCAATCTGTGCTTCCGCTGAGGGGAACATGGCTGCCGGAACCATGACCCACGTCAGCGGGAGTGCAAGCAACCAGGCGTGCAGTGCAGCGCGCATCCGCGGCGCACGGGCAATCGTCAGTGCTCCCCCAAAAAGCAGACCAAAGATCACCGAGGAAACGAGAACGGCGATGTGACCGGCACGACGCGCACCTGCAAACGGCGCGATGATCTGGACCAGCGCCACCATGCCACATATCGATATGACCAGTCCAACCATCGCTACCAGCAGACAACCAGTGCCACCCCGACTTGCTGGAGTGGGCGAAGAGGGAAAAACGTTCGACATTATTCGTTTACCTGCTGTTCTTCGCTCAGTTTGCGTCGTTTTTCGTCCAGGCGACGTTCGGCATCGAGTCGTTCAAGAGCGTAATCGTTCATATCGACAAAGCGCATCCCCTCCGCCAGTAACGGATGCACGGCGGCAATTTGGCGATACATCTCCTGGGCAATGCGCCGGTAGCCGGGATGACCCTGGGGCGCGCTCCGCAGTTCGCACAGATGATACGCTTCACGCAGGTTGAGGGTCACACGCCAGCGCACCCTATATGCGAACGGGACTGCATACTGTGCCTCCTCCGGCAGGTCGGCGGCGATGGCGGTGACAACTTTGCCTGCCTGATCCAGTGCAGCGCGAAACGGCGCACCCAGTCCGTACTCGTCGATCTCCGGCGGAACCACATACCCATGCTGCACGCCGAACCGCTGCCGCTCCTGGGTAAGCATCCGGTGCCGCTGGAGATCGCGGTACGCCCCGATGTCTGCCAGCAGGTCAAACGTGTAGCGCGCCTCCTCGAACGCCCGCCCCGGTCGGTGAAAGCGACTGGCACGCCTGCCCGCATAAGCGCGGATCAGGCGCATCCGTTCATCAGCGGTCATTGCCTCTGCCAGCGCACGCGTGTCTGCCAGAGATGAGTCGAGATACGGATAGAGAATTGCCGCAACAACCCGTATGTCGGCATCGGGATCGAATGCCACGAGCGTCACATCGGGTGAATGCGAATCGACCTCTGCCAACCGATTCGCCGCTACTGCTGCAAGCTTCTGCACTTCCTGGCGCGTTTCGCGCAGATACGCCTGGTACGCTCTGCCGCGTTCACTCTTTGCGCGCTTGACAAACGAAGGGATCTGGTCGTCCAGCGCACGCTGCAACGCCGTTGCTAGCGCCTGCAATTCCGCTAGCGGCGAGGCATACAGTTTCGTCAGAAGGTACTCAAATGCGCGACCATTACCAAACAACCCGACATTGGTCAATGTCGCCATTGGCAGCAATCCGCGCAGCAAGTCAAAGGTCCTGGCACGCGTGGCACTCGCATATGCACGTTCGGAGACCCGTGGTTCGCGGGGTGTACGAGCGCGAACGGCGGCAAGCGTCGGCTCGATCAACGCCGAATAGGTATCGAACAGGGTGTCCATCGCTGTTTCGTAGGCACGAGCGTGACGCGACGCCATGATTGCCGCCTCACGCAGATAGCGGTAACGTCCCTCGACCTTGCGGTTGAAGGCAACGTAACGGGTCGATTTTTCGAGCGGACTGATGCCAATGCGACTGTCTTCGAGTGCCTTAGCTGCAATATTGCTGACCCCTTCACAGGCGACGTGGGCGCCGCCCAACTCTGCCACTGAATCATCGCCATACCCGATCAGAACGCGCTCATAAAACGCCTCTGCCCGATGAACAGCGACAATTTGATGTGCTGCGGCGTCGGCGCTAAGCGCCACAATTGCATGAAAATCGGCTTCCGGCGCCTGAATGAACTCATCGAGCAGAATACGGCGCAGGCTCTTATCGGAACGGCTGTAGCGTGAGAAAAGGGCGCCGCACACGACATCGGGAAGGTTGCGCAATCCAAACACCGGCGCATCGACGTCGGTTACGAACGGCGCCAGCAGGGCACGTTCCGCTTCACTGAAGCGGTCACCCCAGGGATCGCTGATAGTTGGTTCCACTGTTGCTCCTGACGATCTCATTAAGGGTCATACTCAGGGGAGTGTGCACCCAGGCGACAGATCCCCTGAGCATATTAACGCAAACGCCGCCGTACTCGGTGCGTACTGCCCGGTGATTCCCGTGATTCCGGTGATTCCTGTCACTGCTCACTAGGCGGCGCCCCTTGTGAGAGCGCATTGTGAAAATATAAACCGGTGTTCACCATGTAGCCCAGCGGCTCATAGATCAAGAATATAAACCGGTATGCACCTCGTGCCGTCGGGCTCACGAAGAGTGAGCATTTATAGTAGTTCTCAGATACGCTGACCCCTGTCCGGCTCTGCCGCATTGCGTGAGGCGCCCGCTTCCGGCGATGGGCGCAGCCCCGTCCAACAGCCCCTGTGAGCGCTATGCTCTCTATCTTTGCGCCTTCGCGCCTCCGCGTGAGCCGGTTCGATGCACGCGGAGACGCGGAGAGATGTCGCACGAAACGTCTGCTTTCACTGGCGTGTTTAACCCTGTCCAACGAGACCGATCTTTGTGAGAACTGCAATAATCCGGTATGCGCTTCATGCCGTGGGGCTTATGGAGATTGAGCATCTAATCCGGTACGCCGAACGAGCCGTGGGGCTAAGGCCCTCGGCTATAGAATGCAAAGCCCACCTGCGCGGGCTATACCAGATTATTTGTTCAAAGACTATAAGCCCTCGGCTATCCAGGGCGAAGCCCGCCTGCGCGTCACGCAAACTCCAACGGTGACCCTATCGACTATCGGCTATCGATTATCGGTTATCGCCTATCGCCTATCACCTACAATAAGCCCTCAGCTATCCAGGGCGAAGCCCGCCTGCGCGGGCTATACTGGATTTACCTGAAACCTCCGGCATACAATGTTCAACGCAGAACCTTCAATCTGCGACGTTTTTCCTCATCCGAGCGTCCGAAACGCTGCTCCGATCCGCGCGATGCCCTCTGCGATGTGCGCAGGCGGCACAAAACTAAACGACAGGCGGAACGCACTGTCACCCCGACCATCGGCATAAAAATGCGTGCCGGGAACGAACGTTACCCCGTGCTTCTCCGCTTCAGCAAGCAACGCGGTTGCGCTTAAACCCTGCGGCAACTGCGCCCAGACGAAGAATCCTCCTTCAGGCTTCGCCACACGCACATCCGGGGGCCATTCACGCGCAATTGCCGCCAGCATCAGATCGCGCCGCGCGCGGTAGGCAACGCGAAGGTCGGCAATATGTTGCTCCAGACGTCCATTGGCACAGTACCGCTCGACCATACGGGTTAGGAATGGACCGCTCGACCCTTCGAGTTTGAAACTTGCCAGGCGCTGAATAATATCGCGGTTCCCGCAAGCCCATCCCATGCGTAGTCCTGGCGCCAGGATTTTCGAGAAGGTGCCGACCTGCACCACCCACCCCTCGTGATCAAGCGCAGAGAGACGTGGCGGCGGCGGATCCTCGAAGTAGAGATCGCCATAGGCGTCATCTTCAACGACCAGCACGCCATACTCCCGCGCCAGCGCCACCAGTCGGCGGCGACGCTCCAGCGGCATAAGCGTACCGCTCGGATTGTGGAACGTCGGAATCGTATAGATGAACTTTGGGCGCCGACCACGCTTCGTCAGATCGCGCAGCGTCGCTTCCAGAGCATCGATATCTAGTCCATCATCATCAATATCAACTGTCATTAGGCGTGCGCCAGCCAGCGCAAAATGTCGCACCGCGCCCATGAACGTCGGACCTTCGACGATCACCACATCGCCGGGATCGATAAAAACCTGCGGCAGCAGGGCCAGTACCTGACTCGATCCATACGAAATCAGCACATTGTCGACTTCGGCAGGGGTTCCCTGCGCACGCAGACGATTCACAACGAACTGCACCAGACCGGGATAGGTCGGACCGTAATTCAATGCCTCGGCAGCATTCTCCGCCAGGACTTCGGCAGTGGCGGAGAGCAGGTCATCGGTTGGAAACAACTCTGGCGCTGCAAAACCATACGCCAGAGATATCATATTACCTTCGTGTTCAGGCCAGCTCTGGGCAGGAGCAAGCGTTTTTGCCCGCGTGGCGTATAGGTCACTCAGCGTGGAGGTGGAAACAGCAGACATGGATGGCTCCCTGGTTGTCAGACGCGATCCAGAATATGATACCAGAAGACCAGATCGATTGTCGCGACTGCTGTAACTGTTCGCACCTGGAGTAACACATGTGCCTGGGAGCGAAGGGGAGACGCTCTTGTTGCGTCCACGAGGGCAAGAAATCCTTGCTTCCAGAGAAATGCGAACACTTCCCGACCACTTGACACTGCGAAAATGTAACAATCCATGGTATGATTGCACCAGCACGACAAGTGTGGTCATCATAAAGACGCGCCATGGAGGCGCACATTGCGTGAGCCTCCGCTGCGCATGATGACGCAAACGGTAGAGGCTTCCAATGGAACTCCTTCCGGTTCCCCGCACATTCGCCTACCGCATCGACGACCATGATCGCATCACGTTCTTCAACGAAGAATGGCTCGAATTCGCCCGCGAGAACGAAGGCGCACACCTCACGCCGTCCAATGTTTGGAGCCGCCCGATCTGGAAGTTCATCAGCGACCCGGAAACGCGCCACCTCTACCGCCTGATCCTGAGCCGGGTGCGAAGCGGGAAAACGATCACTGTGCATATGCGCTGCGATTCACCAACAGCACGGCGGATTGTCGAATTGCAGATCGCGCCGCTCCCCGACGGCGGCATCGCCTTTGACAGTCGGATAACACATGAAGAAGCGCGCGCGTATGTCGCCCTCCTAGACGCCCGATGCGAGCGCTCATCCGATGTCGTGTCAGTTTGCAGTTGGTGCAAGAAGGTCTATGTGCCGGGTGAGGGGTGGTTTGAGGTCGAGGAAGCGATCGAGCGTCTTCGTCTGCCCGATAATGCCCCGCCGCCACAAGTGGCGAATATGGTGTGCTACGAGTGCTACCGGGGGGTCGTTGATCGGTTGTCTGACTGATGATCCGGCGACACGAATTGTCTGAAACCGCTCTGCGTTTTATAATACTGACATCCTGGTTATCAGACAATTCGAGGTGTATGGCGTGGCTGATACCCGAAGCCTCATTACCGGCATCGCACTTGGCGTTGGCGCGACTCTTGCAGCACGCAACGCTTTGCCACTGCTGGCACCGCTTGCCCGGCCCGCAGTCAAACAGAGCGTTAAGGCAGCGCTGATCGGGTACGAGCGCGGACGCGAAATGGCGGCGCTGCTTGTTGAGACTCTCAGTGACATCGTTGCAGAAGTTCAGGTCGAGATGCACGCGCAGAACGCAGCAGGCGCCGATGGGCGCGCCGAATCCTGAGTTGAAGGCATCGTATGCTTCCTGCTGGCTACATTGCGCATCGTATTGGCGACCGTGTGCGTGTGCGCATCCCGGAGCGCAAGGGTGATTCCGCTTACTTCACGCGCGTTGAACGCGACCTGTCAGCGTGTGAACGGGTGATGTATGTTGAAGCCAATCCGCTGACAGCGAGTATTTTGCTGCGTTACCACGGCACGAACGATGACCTGCGGCGCGATGCGATCAGTCGGGGCTTGTTCGCGATCACAGAGATGCCGCCGCCTGTCAATCCAACGCTGACAGCAGTGGCCGAGCGTATCGATCAACTGGATCGATTCCTTCAGCGATCATCAAATGGCTCGATCGACCTGCTTGAAGTGGCGTTCGTCGGGTTGATCGGCGCCAGCATTGTCCAAGTGCTGCGTGGTCAGGCGTTAGGTCCGGCAAGCACGCTTCTGGCGCACGCAGTTGCTATTCTTGCCTTGTATCGCTCACGCCGCATCGGACGTTAACCCTTCCGCAAGATTGGGACGTGTGTGGAAGGGAAGTCATCGTATCCGCATGACAACAGACCTTTCGATAAAGTCATCCGCTCTGCCTGTCTGGAACGTTGCTGATCTCCAGCCTGTTCTTGAAACAGCGTTCGGGAGCGGCGGCACTTTTCGCGATCTGGTGGTCGCGTTGAGCAGCAAGGGTCCCTGCCTCATTTCCGGCGCCGTGCTGCGCGAGGCGCTCGATGCCTGCCAGATACGCCAGGCGCTCGATGAGTTCCTACCTTACCCGCAGGTGGTTGAGTCGCTCGATGAGGTGTATGTCACCCGCAGCGGCGATCGATCAGAAATTGCCTTGCACTTCGCTCAGCCACACGCTCTTCCCCAAAGTACGCCTTTTGGTACGGTGACCATCCATATTGGGCAGACGCTGACATTGATCGTCGACAAGCGCGGCGATGTGATGCTGAAACCTGGTGACATGCGGGTACGCTGGCTTGGTGTAAGTGAAAATCTGCGGGTGCACCTGCGTCGTATTGAAGGTCCTCAGGGGACGCAAGACGTGATACAGGTCTCCGCAGGCAATATCCTGAGCCAGACGACGCCGCTCTCAGTACTGACTCTGCGCGCTGCACCGATCCGTGAGGTCATTGCACCAGTTGTGCCTGCTCCTCCACCGACAGCAGTAGTTATCAAAGTGGTCCACTGCCTGCCAGGGCGTGTACGTTTGCGCATCGCCGGGTTGTATCGCAACCCGACGCAGAAAGAGCGTATTGAGCAGCACATCGTGCGTCAACCCGGAATTCGCGCAGTCTCGGCGAATATCCTGACCGGAACCGTTCTCATCCAGTGCGACCCGGCGATCAGTGTCGAAGAGGTGCAGGCGCGAGTGGTTCGGATTCTCGCTGGCGTTGACGAACCGGGTCAGGCGCAGGTACAGCGTCACTGGCATACCCTGTCAGTTGCAGAAGTCGCGCAGATCCTCGATACCTCGCCGGGTCAGGGACTGGATCCGGCAGTTGCTCGACGACGCTTGAACGAAGCAGGAGCAAATGTGCTTCCCGAGATTCGCCGCCGATCAATGTTTAGTATGCTGATCGCGCAGTTCAGCAGTCTACCAGTGGCGTTACTCGGGGTTTCAGCCATTCTGTCGATTGCAACTGGCGGTGTTGCCGATGGTGTGGTCATTCTCAGTGTTGTGCTGATCAACGCCGGAATAGGTTTTTTTACCGAAAACTGGGCAGAGAAAACCATCGCCGGTCTCAGTCGTGGTGCAAAACCGGTTGCACACGTGGTTCGTGCGGGCGCTGAATATAACCTGCCAGGCGAAGAACTCGTCCCTGGCGATGTCATCGTTCTGCAACGCGGCATGCCAGTGCCTGCCGATGCGCGACTGATTGAAACCGATGATCTGACCGTCGATGAGTCGGCGCTCACCGGTGAAAGTGTCCCGGTCGCCAAACGCGCCGATGTCGTCCTTGCACCCGATACCCCGCTCGGCAGTCGCATCAATATGGTCTACCGCGGCGCAATTGTCACCGGCGGCAGTGCGCGCGCGCTCGTTGTCGCCACCGGTGCGGCAACTGAAGTAGGGCATATCCAGCGAATGCTCGCTGAGACGGAACAACCCGAAACGCCGCTCCAGCGACAACTCCGCATGCTAGGCAGTCAGCTAGCGCTTCTGTCGCTCGCGATCTGTGGCGGCGTGTTTGTCATCGGACTGTTGCGTGGGCATAGCTTCCTAGTTATGCTCAAAACTGCGGTGTCCCTGGCAGTTGCCGCTATTCCTGAAGGGTTGCCCACCGTCGCCACAACAACGCTAGCACTCGGTCTGCGTCGCCTGGAGCGCCAGAACATTCTGGTTCGTCGCCTGGTCGCGGTTGAGACGCTCGGCGCAGTGCAGGATGTGTGCCTGGACAAGACCGGGACGATTACCCTGAACCAGATGACACTGGTTACGGTATTCGCCGGAATGACCCGCTTCAGTCACGAAGCAGCCACGTTCCAGGCCGAAGACGACGGAACAACCAATGTGAGCGCAGGTGAACTGATCTACCTGTTGCAACTCACTGCGCTCTGCAGCGACGTGCGTGTTGAGATGAACAATGGTGTGCCCCAATTGCGGGGAACGCCAACTGAAATTGCTCTGGTACGCGCAGCGCTCGATGCTGGCATCGATGTCATCGCACTGCGGCAGCAATATCCACTCCTGCGTGTGCAATTGCGTAGCACCCAGCGCAACTACATGGTCACCTGGCACGCCACCAGCGGTGATGAACTGATGGCGATTAAAGGAGCGCCAGATCAGGTGCTGGCAATGTGCAGTTATCACCTGTGCCAAGGAATTGTTCAGCCGCTCAGCGACCGTGATCGGACGCGCATCGTGACCGAAAATGAACGGATGGCTGGTCAGGCACTGCGGGTGCTCGGCGTTGCGTATACGTATGGCAACGATCTATCAGACGAACGGCGTGATCTGATCTGGGTTGGTCTGGCAGGTATCGCCGACCCACCACGACCCGGAATGCGCGAATTGATGGCACGTTTTCGCGCTGCCGGTCTGCACCCAATTATGGTCACCGGCGATCAGAGCGCCACTGCTTACGCAATTGCCCGCCAGATCGGGTTGCGCCGCGATGGGCATCTGGAAGGGATTGACGCCGCTCAGCTCGAACACGTGCCACCTGATGTGCTGCGGTCACTGGCGCAACGCATTGACATCTTTTCGCGCGTCAGTCCGGCACACAAGCTGCGCATTGTACAGGCGCTGCAGCGCGCCGGACGTGTCGTTGCCATGACCGGCGACGGCATTAATGACGGTCCTGCGCTGCGCGCCGCCGATATTGGCATCGCCATGGGGCAAGATGGCAGTCAACTGGCACAGGAAGTCGCTGATATCGTCATCCGTGACGACAACCTGCAAACGATTATCATCGCGGTCGAGCAGGGGCGCGCTATCTACGACGATATCAAGAAGGCAGTGCACTTCATCCTGGCGAGCAATACCAGCGAGATTGCCGTAACGCTGCTGGCGATTGCCATTGGCGCAGGCGAACCGCTGAACCCGATCCAGTTGCTCTGGATCAATCTGGTTACCGATATCTTCCCCGAACTGGCACTGAGTGTCGAACTGCCAGAAGCGGACGTTATGTCACGTCCACCCCGCGATCCGCGGGCACCGATGTTTTCGCGCGCCGACTTGCAACGCATCGGAGTTGAAGGTGCACTTCTGACTGCTGCCACGCTGACTGCTTATGGGATTGGTTTGACTCGTTACGGTGTCGGACCACGCGCCAGCACACTTGCCTTTGCAACGATCACGATCGCACAATTACTTCACGCTCTCAGTTGCCGTTCGGAACGCCACAGTATTTTTGTTCCAGGTGCATGCCCGCCCAATCGATATCTGCCACTGGCTGTCGGCGGTAGCATTGGTCTACAGGTGATGGCAACGATTCTTCCAGGATTGCGTGGCATTCTGGGTGTAACGCCGCTTGGATTGCTCGATTGGGCAATCGTTGCTGGCATTTCTGCCACGCCCTTGCTGATCAATGAGCTCGCAAAAGAAATCATGTATACGCAAAACAGGAGGGAGATACAACAAGAGGAGAGGTGAGGAGATGGCGTCGCACTACATTTTCACATCCGAGTCGGTCAGTGCGGGGCATCCGGACAAACTATGCGATCAGATCAGTGACGCACTCGTCGGGCACTACCTGCGTCAGGACCCATTCGCATCAGTTGTCGCCGAGTGCGCCGTTTCGACCGGCATCCTGTTCGTGTCGGTCAAGGTCGCCGCTGACGCAGTGGTTGATATCCCCAACACAGCACGCGAAATCATACTCGATGTCGGCTACGACCAGGGATCGTTCAACGGTCGCACGTGCACGGTTATGACCAGTCTGAGTGAAATGAACGGTCTCCGTCCACGTTTCGACGAAACCATGCTCGATGAAGAGGGCCTTTCCCAACTGACAGCGCAGGAGAATGTTACCCTGTTTGGTTACGCCTGCACGCATACGCCAGACCTGGCGCCACTGCCACTCTGGTGCGCCCACCGTCTGATGCGCCAGTATGACAGTGTGCGTCGAAAAACGCTTCGCTATCTGGCACCCGATGCGAAGTGTCAGGTTGGCATTGCCTTCGTCGGTCGCAGGCCGCATCGCATTGATAGTATTACTCTGCTTGCCAGTCAGCAGGACTCACGGGTATCACTGGCAACACTGTACACTGACCTGATTGAACAGGTCATCCGACCCGCGTTTGCTGATCAACCATTTGCACCGGACGATCGCACCAGAATTCAGATCAATCCTGAAGGTGTGGTATTCGAGGGGGGACCGGTACTGCATGCGGGGTTGACCGGACGCAAGAATGGCGTCGATACGTATGGCGGCTTTTCACGACAGAGTAGCGCAGCGCTAAGCGGAAAAGACCCGACCCGCATCGACCGGATTGGCGCATATGCGGCACGTCATGCGGCAAAGAACATCGTTGCCGCAGGTCTCGCGGAGCAGTGCGAAGTACAACTGAGTTACTCAATTGGTATCGCTGAACCGGTTAGCGTGCGTGTCGAAACATACGGCACTGGTCGCCTTGATGACGATACGCTGACTGATAGGGTTGCCAGGCACTTTGACTTTCGTCCTGGAGGGATTATCCGTCGTTTACGCCTGCGACAACTGGCAACGATGTGTCACGGCGATCTCTATCGCCGACTGGCAGTGTATGGTCATGTCGGTCGCTCAGACCTCGATCTGCCGTGGGAAGCAACTGACGAAGCAGAGGCATTGCGGTCGTGGATATCCTGAGCAGTCAGCTGTTCTCCTGCTAGGGACAGGGATACTTTCCAATGTCTGAGAACGGGTGAGACTATGCGCTGACTTCCCTAGCGATGAGACACAGGCTATAGATTCTGCTGCGTCCGCCGAAGCGCTTCCTCAAGTTCCCGCACCCGCGCTTCGGCAGCCGCGCGAGCACGTTGTTCAGCAGTTGCGCGTATTTCTGCTTCTATTGCACGGGCTTCCGCCTCACGCCGCGCCTGCTCCTCCGCAACTGCACGAGCTTCTGCCTCGCGCCGCGCCTGCTCCTCCGCAACTGCACGAGCTTCTGCCTCGCGCCGCGCCTGCTCCTCCGCAACTGCACGAGCTTCTGCCTCGCGCCGCGCCTGCTCCTCCGCAACTGCACGAGCTTCTGCCTCGCGCCGCGCCTGCTCCTCCTCCTGCAACGCACGTGCCAGCGCCAGATGATCCCCTAACGGATGACCGGACTCATCATAGCAGATGATCTCTCCGTCGCGCACCCCCAGCCAGACGTGTACCGGCGCCAGCCACAATCGCCCCTGATCGTCTGGCGCCAGCACCCGATACCCTTCCGGCGTCAGCGTATACCCGATCAACCGCACTCCCGGCTGTCCACGCCGCTCGACCGCATCAACGATAACATAGAGCGGAACTCCTGCCATTTCATAGTGATCGACCTTCGTCATTACATCATGTCCGCGCGTCTCTGGAGACGTGATTTCGACAATCAGCGCCGGGCGCACCCCCTCTTCGGCAACGCGAAAGGTGCTCCAGTTCTTGCGCTCACGCACCCCAAAAATAACCATCAGATCGGGACCGTGCGGCCTGAGATCAGGCACATCCCATTCGATTCGCACATCGTCCAGCACGACTGCTGACGGGTCATCGGCGACCTGGCGCTCGAACACCTCACGCAGGTAATGCCAGCGTCGCTGATGGATACTGCTGTGGGTCACCTGATCCCCCTCTTCCGGGTGCAGCACGTCTTCATACGTTAACGGAACCTGATCCCACTCAATGGTTCCATCCGGTAATTCACGACGGATGAACCGCCAGCCGTAGAAGGGTTCAGTATCCGTCGATCTGACGGCATTCGCCTGATCGGTCAACGTCGCACTCATAGGCTCCACCTTTACCTGCCTGTCCGGATCGTCACCGACATTGTAGCACAGGCGTCTCACTCAGGCTATGCCCGCCACGCATCTTCCGGGCGACGAACAGACAAACAGGCGGGCGAACCATAGCCTTCGCCCGCCTGATCATATCAGCGCATGGCAACGTATTCCGAACGCGCCCGCCTGACGCCTTCCCCTTTCACGTCACCTCTAACGGAACAGACGCATTATACAGCTTCTTCCCTGTCTCGGCTTTCTAGCACATGTACCAGCGCCTCGAACAGGTCACTTTCGGTAATGATGCCGATCACCATCCAATTCTCGTCTACCACCGGCAACCCGCCGATCTTGTTCTCAATCATCAGCATCGCCGCCTCACGCAGGCTGGTTTCCGGCGTCACCGTAATCGGATCCTCTGACATCACCTCGTACACCTTGATCCGCCGCAGTGCATCGGCAATATCGGACGGATCCATCCCCGCGACCCGCAGCAGATCTGCGCCGCGAATATCACCCTGCGTAATGATGCCCCGCAGCTCGCCAGTATCAATAACCACTGGCAATCGGCGAATGTTATGCTCGCGCATCAGCGCCAGCGCCTCACTTACTGGCGCTGCCAGGTTGACTGTGACTGCCGGAGCACGCATCCAGAAGCGGATCTCCTCCTCAGCAGGCACTGAAGCGCGTCGCCCGGAAGATGAAGATGTCTTCGCCATTGAAGTTCTCCTTTCTGGATCATTGCCATGCGCGATGACCGTCTGAATGCACGGTTCAGGCAGCACAGCAACCGACACATGATTTCGAACGCTTAACAAATTGTAGCCCGCCATACATCGTGTGTGACGTAACAGGTTATCACCTGCGGTAACAGATTCACCACCCAACCCCTACCCGGATGCGGCGAACAACAGCACGCATGTAAACGCATACTCTCCATACGTAATTGTTTCTTTTCTTTTTGCTGCAATGCAGCATGGTACAGTACATCCAGACATCGTAGACCTGCCGCGCGTTGGAGGAATCATATGAAAGATCAACGAGTGGCCGACTGGATGAGCACCCCCGTGATTGTCATTGCCCCAACCGCCACGCTCGCCGAAGCGCAACGCCTGATGGAGCAGCGGCGTATCCGACGGTTGCCGATCGTCGAAAACGGCAAACTGGCGGGCATTATCACGCGCGGCGACCTGCGCAGCGCCCAACCTGTCGACACGACGCTCAGTTATTACGAATGGCGCGCCCTGCTGGATCGGGTGACTGTTGCCGAGTGTATGACCCGTTATGTCATTACCATCACACCAAACGCATCGACCCTTGATGCTGCCAGGTTGATGTTGAAGCACAAAATCGGCGGATTACCTGTTGTCGATGACGAGGGGCGAGTTATCGGCATCATCACCGAGAGCGATCTTTTCCGCTTACAGATCGCACTGGCAACCGGCAGTGAGTTACAAGACACTGCTCGACCAACGCTGGTATGCCATCATTGTGGCGCCGTCCTGCGTGGTCGCTCGCTCGAAACCATCGGTCGTGACGATCAGTGCTGGCGTTGTCACTACCATCTTCACCGCTGCGACAACTGCCGCTATTTCAACGGAATTGGCTGCATGCTGGATCGACCAGAGCGCCACACGCCGATCCCCGGGCGTGATTGTAAGCAGTTCGTCTATCTGGTCGCACAGGATCAGAGCGTCGGACAATAATTGGAAACGTGATAGCCGGTTATGAAACCTCCCGGAATCGAGCCCGTATACGGAGTGCCCCTGATAGGATGCGATGATCGCTACGAAGATCGCGCACTGGCAGGTCGGAGACTCGCATCGATGCTGAAGCGGTTCCGTGGCGCGCATGCAATTGTGCTAGCCATTCCGCCGGGAGGAGTGGCAGTTGCGGGCGAATTGGCGCGATCACTCCGGCTCGGGGTGGATGTCATTATCACCCGCGAGTTTCGGGTGCGCGCCTATCCTGTGATTGCTGCAGGCGCGATCAGCGAGTCGGGTGGGTTATGTCTAAACGGTGCCATCCTGCGTTTGCCTGGCATAACGCCGACAATCATCTGGGATGTGATCAGATCCGAGCAGTCAATCCTCCCTGATCTGATCCAACTCTATCGTCAGGGACGCCCCCTGCCGCTCGACATCCGGCGACCGATCGTCCTGGTTGATGATGGTTTGAACAGCGGGCTGGCGCAACTGGCTGCGCTTCAGGCATTGCGTCGCTACCATCCGGTTGCGTGCATTCTTGCAACACCACGCGCCGATCCGTCTATTCTCAGCATTGTCAGACCATGGGTCGATGATGCCGTCATCCTCGACCTGTATCCCTGCGGCGCGACACATGCCGTCGATGGCTGGCAAACGTCGCTGAGCGACGATGACGCTGCTGTGCTTCTGCAACGATACCAGCTCCACACGTCTTTTCAGGGGGTCAATGCCTGAACCTTGCCCCCGGACTGTACAGCAACATCGGCAATGACGCTCCGCGCAACACTTTATCTGCAACGCTGCCGAGCAACACGAGCGAAACCCCGCCGCGTCCATGGGTAGCCATCGCAATCACGTCGCTCCCATGCGCCCGCGCATAAGCGAGAATGCTCGAAGCTGGTTCTCCCACTGTCACCACAGACTCAACCCGCAATCCCTGCGCGCGCAATTCCTCTGCCTGCCGATCCAGATACATTTGCGCTCTGTCTTTGAGCGGCTGAAGCATCGTCGAGTTAGCCGTTTCCTCATCGCGCGACGAAAGACCCAGAGCCGCAGGATCGACAACACGCAGCAACGTATACTCGAAGTCCATGATACGCCCGATACGGACGACGTGCTCAATGATCGCCTCTGCCAGCGGCGATCCATCGAGAGGAACCAGCACCCGCCGCAGGGGACGCTCGACCTTCGCGTTGGGTGTCGGTTGATGGGGGCGCACAAGCATCACCGGCGCCGGTGAACGTCGCACAATGACATCAGCGACGCTCCCGAGCCAGAGACGCGACAGCGCCCCCCGACCATGGGTTGTCAGAACGATCAGGTCGCACCTGATTGAGCGGGCGTAATCCAGCAGCGTATCGGCAACGGGTCCAGTAAGGATCGAGGTAATCGGCGCGCGTACCGATTGATTCTCGATCTGTTGCGCCAGACGTTCGAGATAAACCGTTCGACTTGCTGCTGTGGCGCGGTCCGTCCCATCGCTCAGACCGCCACGCCCGGACAGTACGTGGGCAAGGTAGAGTTGCGCGCCCGATCGTCGCGCGACAGAGAGCGCCAGTGGCAGCGCATGCTCACTGAACGCCGAACCGTCGAGCGGCACAAGGATCGATCGGCACATGCGCGCCTCCTCACTCAATGATACCGCATGTGCAGTAATGGTATCAGCATCTATCTAGTGAACAATCAAGACCGGACAGCGCGCCCGCTGCGCGACGGTGCTGCTCACACTGCCCAGGAGCAGACCAACAAGCGGGCTGTGCCCGCGCGATCCCATCACAATAAGATCGAAGTTCTCCTCCTCCGCGACGCGCAGGATCGCCTGTGCGGGCGGTCCTTCCAGCAACTGCACATCAACCTCCACCTGATCGCCCACCTGGGTGCGCGCAGCCTCAATTAGCGACTGACCGATTAGCATGCGCGTTTCAAGCAGGCGTTCGTATTCAGGTGTTCCGAGAAGATCGGAAACGTGCGGGAATGCATGGAGCAGACACAGTTTTGCGTTGTAATGCCTTGCAATATCGACCGCTACGTCGACTGCCCGCGACGACAAGGGTGAGCCGTCAACGGCGACAAGAATGTTGCGGAACATTGCGATCACCTCTCCATTGAGCGCGATCAGGGCTGATATGTACACTTTCACTATACGCGATCTTAACCGATGGGTGCAGGAAAGATGCCAGTACGATGCGTAAAGGTATCGCAACATCGTATCACCGCGTTGTGAGGACGCCACGTGGGGTAAACATTCCATTCCAATGAGTGGCATGTGATATGCTATGCTGCATACAGGTGCGCCTCAAAGAGGAGGATGATAATGCATACGATCGTTGTACCACTCGATGGTTCCGAACTCTCCACTCAGGTATTGCCGTATGTACGCACGCTGGCACCTCTGCTGGACGCGCACGTTCACCTGTTGCGTGTCGTGCGGGACACTCCTTCAAGCGGCGGCGAGTCGTGGGCACAGGTGCTGATCTCGGTGTATGGGGTTCCAGAGAGCGACGCGACGCGACGCAATCGTCACGACGATGTAATGGAGGAACTGCGCCAGCAGGCGCAGGCATATCTCGATGCTCAGGCGCAAACGCTGCGTAGCGCCGGGATTGAGGTCACGAGCGAGGTGCGTACCGGTTCACCTGCGGAAACGATTGTCGAAGTTGCAGCAGCGCGCATCCCTGGCGCGCTGATTGCGATGGCAACCCATGGGTATAGTGGATTGCGCCGTTGGGCGCTTGGCAGCGTCGCCGATAAAGTCATTCATGCCGCTGATGTGCCGGTCCTCCTGGTGCGCGGTCAGGCGCACCAGGTTGTGCAACCGCCGCGCCGCATTCTTACACCGCTCGATGGGTCTGGGTTGTCACGGCAGGCGCTGCCGCTTGCGAGCGAAATCGCGCGCGCAGCGCGCGCCGAACTTATTCTGCTTCGCGCCGTTGTGCCCATGATCGAGGCATATATCGGCGCGCCGGTGCTGGGACGTCCACTTGTTGAGAACAGTGAGACCCTGAACGCTCTCCGCGAGTACGCTCTGGATGAGTTGAAAGCCGAAGCTGCATCCCTGCGCGCTAAAGTGCCGCGCGTTCTCACCCGCGCCATTATCGGCTACCCTGCCGAAGTTATTATCGATGAGGCGCGTGAGATGGACGTTGACCTGATTGTGATGGCAACGCACGGATACAGCGGGCTGCGCCGCTGGGCGCTTGGCAGCGTGGCAGATAAAGTGCTGCATGCGACGACCACGCCGCTCATTCTGGTGCGTGCGAGCGAGTAGGCATCAGATATAGCGTAGTTTCTTCGCTGCTTCGGTCAATTGATCACGAAATGCAGGATGGGCAATATTGATCAGCGCGCGTGCACGTTGCGCCAGGGTGCGCCCGTACAGGTCCGCCACACCATACTCAGTAACCACAAAGTGCACGTCGTAGCGCGTGGTGACCACACCGGCACCGGGATCGAGCGTCGGCACAATGCGCGAAATCGTGCCATCACACGCTGTTGATGAAATGGCAATGATCGGGATGCCACCTTCCGAGCGTGACGCGCCGCGAATAAAGTCGAGTTGCCCGCCCACCCCGCTGTACAGGCGCGTCCCAATGCTGTCAGCGCAGACCTGACCGGTCAGATCGACCTGTAATGCCGAATTCACGGCAACCATGTTCTTGTGCTGTGCAATGACGAATGGATCGTTCACGTAGTCCGTCGGGTGCATTTCCACCATTGCGTTGTTGTGCACCCAGTCAAAGCAGCGTTGACTGCCGAGGATGAAGCCAGCGACTACCTTTCCCTGATGAATGGTTTTCAGTTCACCATCGATGACCCCAGCTTCGACCAGGTCGATTACTCCGTCAGAGAACAACTCGGTGTGAATGCCTAGGTGCCGTTTGCCGCGCAGGTTCGAAAGCACGGCGTCTGGAATGGCGCCTATGCCGAGTTGCAGCGTTGCACCATCCGGGATCAGTTCGGCAATATAGCGACCAATCGCCTGCGCAACGCTGTTCGTCTCACCCTGCGGCAGCTCCAGCAGCGGGCGATCGGTTTCGACCATCGCTGTCAGACGCGAGACGTGAATGAAACTGTCGCCAAGGGTGCGCGGCATACGGGCATTGACTTCTGCGATCACGATCCGCGCTGCTCGCGCGGCTGGCAGGGTGCATCCTACCTCTACCCCCAGCGAGCAAAAACCGTGGCGATCCGGCGGCGATACCTGGATCATGGCGACATCGAGCGGCAGAATGCCTTTCCGAAACAATTTCGGGATCTCGCTCAGGAATACCGGCGTAAAATCGGCGCGCCCTTCGTTCACGGCGCGCCGGGTGTTGTGCCCAATGAAGAGCGCATTGTGGCGAAATGACGCCGCAAGCTCCGGCGCTGTCGTCGGATCCTCCCCTGCTGTCAGCATGTGAATGATCTCGACATTGCGCAACTCGGAAGCGCGCGCAACGAGCGCTTGGAGCAGCGGCAGGGGGACGCCGCATCCCCCGCCGATGTAGACGCGATGGTTCGATTCTATCAACTCCACCGCCTCTTCGGCGGTCATTTCACGTGTTCCTGTCGTCAGCGTGCGTGGCATAACACAATCTCCGCATTCTGATTGCATACCCGGCAAAGAACAACCCTACCCGCTTATGATAGATGGGAGAGTTACGCCTCATGGCGTTGACAACACCTCATAGAACGTCGCAATTGCCAGAACGCCAGGATGCCTGCGCACGCCGCGCACTGATCGCCGTCTGCTGGCGACCCATGGAAGTCGTACTTGATAATATAGCAGTTCTCCCGGGGTTGAACCTAATGGACAGGGTTGAACACTCTTGGAATGGCGCGCCCCACACGATGACCGAAATAAATTTCGGTCTACACTTCGCTGGAAGCGGGCGTCTGGCGCGACGCGGCAGGGCAAGACAGGGGACAAAGCCTGAGAACTGCTATTAAAACATCACAAACCTTCTGACGCCAGCAACGCTCGACAAACCACAGATGTTCACGAATGCTCAAGCGCCTGCTCGATGCGCGTAGTGTACGGTTGCCCATGGTAGAGACCAATACCACGCGCAATTGAGCGATCCTGCTCTGCCGCCTGTTCCAGCCCCTGCGCTGCAATGCGCAACACGAAAGGCAGCAACGCATTATTCAGGGCATGCGATGCGGTGCGTGCCACAGCGCTCGGAATGTTCGGCACAGCATAGTGCAAAACTCCCGACGCCAGATAGGTGGGGTTGCTATGCGTAGTTGGGCGGCTGGTCTCAATACATCCACCTTCATCAATCGCCACATCGATAATGACGCTACGTGGCTTCATCGTCGCTACCATCGCGGCACTCACCAGTTTAGGCGCACGACCATACGGCACCTTCACAGCTCCAACAACCACATCGGCAAAAGGCAACACATGCACCAGTGCACTCTCGGTCGCCAGCCGGGTCGTAACGTGCCCACGACAGATCTGCTCGACAGCGCGCAGCCGCTCCACATCCTGGTCGAGCACCGTCGTCTGCACACCCCATGAACTGAAGCCATACGCAGCATTACCGCCAACCCGACCGGCGCCCAGAATGACCACCTCTGCTGACGGCACGCCGGGGACTGGCGCCAGTAGCGTGCCGCGCCCGCCACTCGGTGTTTCCAGCAGATGCGCTGCCAGTTGTGGCATCAGGCGCCCGCATATCTCGCTCATCGGCAGGAGTACTGGCGCAATGCCATCATCGCGTCGGATCGCCTCGTAACTCAGCGTTGAAGCGCCAGCCGCTGCCAGACTGTCAATGATCCGGCGCGGCATGACCGATAGATGCAGGAAACCACATACGATCTGCCCGGAACGTACCATCGGCAGGGCATGATCGGGCACGCCATCAACGGTCAACAACAGATCGCCGCGCGCATAGATTTCTTCAGGACCGTAAGCGATATGCGCTCCAGCTGCACTGTACGATGCGTCGGTGAATCCTGCGCTATCGCCAGCACCACTTTCGACGAACACAGTGTGTCCGGCGACGATCAGCGAGTGAACGCCAGCAGGCGTCAGCGCGACCCGGTGTTCGTCGGGTGCGTGGGACCGTGGAATAGCAATATCCATAACTTTCTCTCCAACCGCATCCTTCACCCGGATTTCACCGCCGTGTGGGTGAGCATACCATGTGGTAGTATACTACCGCAGGGAAAGGTGAATTACGCGTCGTAACGATTTGCCAACTGGAGACGATCATGAGCGCACCACGAATGGTCAAATGCGTCAAACTCGGGCGTGAACTGCCTGGGCTACCCCGCCCCCCCTACCCTGGTGATCTGGGAAGGCGCATTTACGAGAATGTATCGCAACAGGCGTGGAATATGTGGATGGATCAGGCGTTGCTGATTATCAACCACTACGGACTGAGCATGGTCGATCCCCGCGCAACCGAGTTGATGATGCAGCAGGCGGAAGTCTTCTTCTTTGGCGAAGGCGAAGCAAAACCCGAAGGCTGGACGCCTGAACCAAACAAATGAGGAGCGAAAGCGCGACATGCGCCAGACGATCACGCTCCTGGTGAGCGGAACGCTAGGCGATGTCCGACCTCTGGTTACGCTCGGCGTCGGGTTGCGTAACGCTGGTTATATCGTTCGAGTGGCGACTCACGCGCACTATGCGCCACTCGTTCAGGTGCACGGTCTGCTGTGGGGGTGCGTTGAAGGCAATCCCAGCGATCTGCTCCGCTCCGACAATGTAGCGCTGACTCTTGATGGGGGGCGCTGCGCAGCGCTGCTGCGACGCTGCGGTACATTTGCCGGGCGCAGGCAGTGTATGCGCGTATGATCGACTCGGCAACCGAAGCGTGCCGCGAAAGCGATGCGCTGATCGTGTCGCTGGCAAGTTGCTGGGGGCAACTGATCGCCACTGCTCTCGAATTGCCGTGCATCTGGGCGCCGCTGCAACCGAATCACGCCCACTGCGCGCTTTTCGTCGCTACTGTTGCCCATAAACCATTGTCTGGCGCGCCTGAGTTATTCCATCGTCGAACTGACCACGTGGCTCCCGTGGCGCACCGTGCTACGCCGATGGCAGTTGCGCGCGCCCAGTCCGCGCCACGCGCCGCTCGACCCCTTCGCGCAGGCGCGGCAGTCGCGCGCACCGTTCATCTATGGCTTCAGTCCATGTGTCGTTCCACCCCCAGTCGATTGGGTCCGACACCATACCGTTGCCGACTACTGGTTTCTTGATGACCCCAACGAACGTCTGTCGTCTGAAATTGCCGACTTCCTGACAAATGGCGACCCGCCAGTTGCTATCGGTTTTGGCAGCATGGGAGGGCAGCGACTGAACGACGACGCTGTTCTGGCAATAACGGCGCTGACCCTGGCACAACGGCGTGGCATTCTGATTGGCGCACCAGAAGCAGCACGGATGGCGACCGGTCGCCGCGACATCCTGGTTGTGCCGTATGTGCCGCACCATCTGCTCTTCCCGCACGTCGCCGTCGCCGTCCACCACAGCGGTGCCAGCGCGACCGCCGCCAGTTTGCGCGCTGGCGTCCCAACCGTAACGATACCGTCAGCATCAACCAGTTTTTCTGGGGGAGACGTGTCGCCGCACTGGGAGCAGGACCGCCGCCGCTGCCACGTCGCCGCGCAACGCCGGATCTGCTGGCAGCAACCATCGTCGCCGCTACCGACGACGTAATCCGGGTGCGCGCTGCCGCGCTTGGGTGCCTGATCCACGCCGAACAGGGTGTAACGCGCGCTGTTGAAACGATTAGCGACTATCTGGGATGGTAGGTTCTTTACCCGGAGAATCTCGTTCTGCTCAAACTCCGTCTTCTTGCCATTACCGCGATAGCCATTAGAATATCTTGCAACTGCTCTTTTGAGTTTCTCATCGTTGCAGCCGCTGTAGCAGCGTCATTGATCTTCTGCTATCATGCACCCTGCTTCGAGACGTATCTCTCTGTAGCGATGTGTCTGGCGCTGTCGCTCTGGCAGCGTGATGTCTCCGCTGCGACGCCTTTACAGGCAGGCAGCACCTGTGTCAGCATTTTTGAAACAAACCATGAACGTTGTCTTTCTCTCGCCGCATTTTCCGCCAAACTGGCATCTATTCTGCGTGCGCCTGCGCAATCTGGGAGCGAATGTGCTCGGTATTGCCGATGAACCATACGACCTGTTGCATCCCGATCTGCGCGCAGCCCTGACTGAGTATTACCGCGTATCGGATCTGCACAACTACGATGAAGTGCTGCGTGCCCTCGGCTATTTTACCCATCGCTATGGCAAAATCCAGCGCATCGACTCGCTCAACGAACACTGGCTGGAAACTGAGGCGCACCTGCGCACCGATTTCAATGTCGAAGGACCGAAGATCGCCGACCTGCCTCGCATGAAGCGCAAATCGGAGATGAAACGCCTCTTTACTCGTGCACAGGTGGATGTTGCGCGCGGGATTTTGGTCGATTCACCTGCCCGTGCGCGCGCATTTGTTGCTTCGGTGGGGTATCCGGTCGTTGCCAAACCGGACATTGGCGTTGGGGCAAACCATACCTTCAAAATCGCCAACGACGCCGAACTTGAGGCGTTCCTGATGAGCAAGCCAGAGGGGTATCTGCTCGAAGAGTACGTCCACGGCGTCATTCAGACGTTCGATGGACTGACGAATCGGCATGGCGAGCCAGTCTTCTTCACGTCGATGCAGTACAGCAACGGTGTGATGGAGATCGTGATCAACGACGATGATATCTTCTACATTACCGAACGAAACATCCCTCCCGATATCGAGCAGGCTGGTCGGCGCATCCTGGCGCTCTTCGACGTGCGCGAACGTTTCTTTCACTTTGAGTTCTTCCGCACTCCCGAAGGGCGACTGGTGGCTCTCGAAGTCAACCTGCGACCACCGGGCGGCCTGACCATCGATATGTTCAACTATGCCAGCAACATTGATCTCTATGATGCATGGGCGCATGTAGTGCTGCATCAACCCTGGCAAGCACCAGCGGAGCGCCCATACTACGTGTGTTATGCTGGGCGCAAACCCCTGCGACCGTATGCACTCACGCACGCTGAGATTATGGCGCGTTTCGGCGACCGTATTGTCCACCATCAACCGATGCCCGCCCTCTTCCATCGAGCAATGGGCGCATATGCATACCTTATTCGATCATCTGACCGCCAGGAGGCGCTGGAGATTGCACAGCAGATTCAGCGCTTGAACATCTGATCTTGATGTGCTCTTGCATCAACTGCCAACCTGGGCTACACTACCACGCGCATCTGTTCGACAACGTGGTGAGGCAGCTATGATTCCCCGCAAACTGGCGCTTCAAAACTTTATGTGCTACCGCGAAGGAGTGCCGCCGCTGGAGTTCGATGGCATATCCATTGCGTGTCTGGCGGGCGAAAATGGCGCTGGCAAGTCAGCGCTGCTCGACGCAATCACCTGGGCGCTGTGGGGCGAAGCGCGCCTGAAGAGCGATGATGACCTGGTGGCGCTCGGTGCCACTGAGATGATGGTGGAACTAGAGTTCACCCTGGATGGGCAGGATTACCGGGTCATCCGGCGTCGCATTCGCGGGAAGCGCGGTGGTCAGAGCCAGCTCGATTTCCAGATGCGTGATGGGAACGAATGGCGCTCGCTCACACCCGGCGGCATCCGTGAAACGCAGCAGCTGATAACTCGTACGCTGCGGATGGATTATGAGATGTTCGCCAACTCCGCCTACCTGCGTCAGGGGCGCGCCGATGAGTTTACCCGCAAAGAGCCAGCGAAGCGCAAGCAGGTTCTGGCAGATATTCTCGGTTTGAGCATCTACGATGAACTGGAGGGTCGGGCGAAGGAGCGCGCGCGCAACATTGAAGGGCAGATTCGCGGTCTCGAAGGACAGATCGGTGAATTGCGCCGACAGGCGGAACGCTATGACCTGCTGGTGGAAGAAGTGCGCGCTGCCGAAGAGCGTGTCACTGATGCACTGGCGCGTGTCGATGCAGCGCGGCAGGCACTCGATGCTGCTGTCGCCAGAGAACAGGAACTCGAACGTCTCCGTGCAATCCGTGATAATCGCCGCGCGCAGATTGAAGAACGACGCAAAGACCGCAATGCGCAGGCTGAACAGGTGGAGCGTTTGCGAACATATCAGGAGCGCGCCGAGTCCTGGATTGCGCGTCGCGCCGAGATTGAGGAGGGTATTCGCCTGCTTCGCGCCGCCGAAGCGGAGTGTGACTGTCTCGCTAACCTGCGCGACGAGTATGATCGTCTGCAGAGTCGTCGTGCAGAGCTCGCCCAGGCGCTTGCCAACGCGGAACACGCTATCCGATCTGATCTGCGTGTTGCCGAAACGCAGGTTCAGACTCTCCGCGAACGCGCTGCCCGTCGCCCGAAACTAGTTGCAGAACTCCAGCGCCTCGCCGCACAATTCGCAGAACTTTCCCCAATTGCAGAAGCGCTATCCGCTGCCCGCACCCGTCGTGCCACGCTGATCGAACGGTTGCGGCGCGTCAACGAACTGTTGCGACGCCGCACCGAACTGGAGAGCGACATCAAACTGAAACACGACTCGCTGGTTGCCACGCGCGAAGAGCAGAAGCGAATCCTGCGCGCTCTGGCAGATCAACTGAAGCATGAAGCGCAATGGCGCAGCGAACTTGCAGCGGCGCTCGCAGAACGCACCTGCATTGAGGAAGAAGCAACTCGCCTCGAAACACTCCGCAGCGATGAGCGCGCTCTCGCCGAAAAGATCGGCGCTATCCGCGCCACATGCGAAACGGTCAAAAAGCAGGGCGATCAGATCAATGAGAAACTGCGCCTGCTCGGTCCTGATCTCAAAGTTTGCCCGCTCTGCAAGAGCGAACTAGGATATGACGGCATCGCGCACATCCAGGCGGAGTATGAACGCGAACGGCAGGCACTGCGCCAGCAGTACGTGGTTGCAAAACGCGAAGCCGATCATCTTGAAGCGCATCTCAAACGTTTGCGCAGCGACATTCGCACCATCGAAGCGCGCGTTAACACCCTCCCCGACGTTCAGGGACGCATTGCGCGCCTGGAAAGCGAACTGGCAAAATGTGACGTCTGCCGCCAGCAGCAGATCGAGGCGCAACGCCTGCACGACGATGTGGCATTGCGCCTGTTGAAAAACGATTATGAACCAGCGGCGCGCGAGGAACTGAAGCGCATCGACGCCGAGATCAACGCACTGGGATCGGTTGATGCGCTCGAACGTGACATTGCCGCCGTCGAACGGCAGGTTGCCGATCTCGAAGATCGCAGCCGTGAACAGGCGATGCTTCAGGCGCAGATCGAGACGCTGCGACGTGAGATCCAGCAGATCGACAATGATGACCCTGCTTTGCACGAACAGGAGCAGATCGTCGCTGAGTTGACCAGGCGCCTGACGCACAACGATTTTGCGCACGACGAACGCGCGGCGCTTGCGGACATCGACCGGCAGATCGCAGCGCTAGGGTACAGCCGCGAGCGATACGAGCAGGCGCAGGCTAAAGTCAGAATGTTGCGCCACTGGGAAGAAGACCAGACGCACCTGCAACGCGCCGAAGAGTGGCTTGCCGAAAACCGCGACGAGCTTGCGCGCGCGGCTGAGCGTCTCCGGCAACTCGACGCACAGATCGCTGCCGACGAGGAGGACATGCGTTCCCTCGACGAACGCCTGCGCGACCTGGCGCCAGCCGCGCGCGCGCGTGCCGAGGCTGCCGCCCGACTCAACGAACTTAACCGCGAGGTGATGGTGCGCCAGAAAGACCTGGGCGAACGCCAGGCGGATCTGCGCCGCGCACAGGAAGCGATCAGTGCGCTCGCCGAAGCCGAAGCGCACCGCCAGGCGCTGCTCGAACGCAAAGGGTTGTTCGACGAACTAACGCAGGCGTTTGGCAAGAAAGGCGTCCAGGCGATGCTGATCGAAACGGCGCTTCCTGAACTGGAACGCGAAGCCAACCGCCTGCTTAGCCGCATGACCGACAATCAATTGCACCTGACCTTCGAGACACAACGCGACACGAAGAAAGGGGAGATCGCCGAGACACTCGACATCAAAATCGCCGATGCGCTCGGCACCCGCGTGTACGACGCCTACAGCGGTGGCGAAGCGTTTCGCCTCGACTTCGCCATCCGAATCGCACTCTCGAAGTTGCTGGCGCGGCGTGCTGGCGCGCGCCTGGAAACCCTGATTATCGACGAAGGATTCGGATCGCAGGATGCTCGCGGGCGTGAGCGCCTGGTCGAGGCGATCATCTCGGTGCAGAGCGATTTCCGCCGCGTACTGGTGATTACCCACATCCAGGAATTGAAGGATATGTTTCCGGTGCAGATCGAAATTGTCAAAACACCGAACGGCAGCACATGGAACATTGTGTGACCAATTCGCCTTTGCGCGCTGCAAAATATCGCATTCCAGGCTCTCATTATCGCTGCTTATGAAACTCTCCGATCTTTTGCCCGATTTTGTCTTCCCACCATCACAACCATTTCTGATGGGAACGCCAGAGCGTGAACTCAGCATGCTGGCGAAAACCTACGGCGGCACCCGCGAGTCGTACCGTGAAGAGTCGCCGCAGCATCGACTCTGCCTTCCGCCGTTCGCCATTGCGGATACGCCGGTTACCAATGCACTCTACGCCATCTACGTCACCGACACAGGCGCCCGTCCGCCGCTCATCTGGCGCGGCGCAACACCCCCCAACCACCTGCGCAACTGCCCGGTGACCGATGTGAGTTGGGAAGACGCGCGACATTTCTGCCGCTGGCTCAGCAACCTGATGGCAACACCCTACCGCCTGCCAACCGAAGCGGAGTGGGAGTATGCCGCACGCGGCAGTGACGGGCAGCGCTTCCCATGGGGCAATGAATGGGACCCAACCCGCGCCAACACCCGCGACGGCGGTCCAGGCATCGTGACGCCTGTCGGCTCCTACCCGTCCGGCGCAAGCCCGTGGGGATGCCTGGATATGGCAGGGAACGTCTGGGAGTGGACGGCATCACTCGACGCACCCTACCCGTATCGCTCCGACGATGGGCGCGAAGATCCGAACGCCCCCGGACGACGCATCCTGCGCGGCGGATCGTTCGCCAACCCGCACGGCTTCGCGCGCTGCGCCTGCCGTTTCCGCCTCGCGCCAACCGTGCGCAACGAATTCCTCGGGTTTCGCCTGGCGTTCAGCACGGCGTCGTGATCCATCCGATGCCTGTAAAAGATACATCGGTATTCGTTCTGACCAGGGGACTGATGAAGATTGAGCATTCCAGTATTGCTCAGTGACCGTTGTCCGTGTCTGTTGCGTCGCACGCGGCGTCCGCTTCCGGCAGCGTATTCAACCCCGCTCTTAGATTGTCGCATCGCATCTATTCAGCAGTCGAGCTAACTTCGTGGCTAACCGAATGTGGCTTCGTTCATGCCGATGTATATGGTGACCTTGCAGGAAGCGTCTATGATCAGACGGCAAATTTGGTAGTAGTAGCGCACAAGTGAGAGTATACGTCGGCTAACAAGCGCGTCAAGCCGACATGCTCCGCTCGCTGCGCTTGCTCCACTTGCAACTCAACCGCGGGCTGTCAGGCAGGCACATTGATAGCGCAAGATGTCGTGGTATGATATAAGCAAGAGGTGAAAGAATGAATGATGGAACAACAACTTCTTGAGCGTATTACCCTCAATCCCAAAGTTATGGTTGGCAAGCCAGTTATCAAGGGAACACGCTTGACGGTAGAATATGTGCTTAATCTGCTGGCTCATGGGGCGACAGCTGCGGAGATTCTTGAAGAATATTAGGGGCTAGCACCCGAAGATATTCAAGCGTGTTTATTGTTTGCCACAAAGTCGCTTGCAAACACCACATTTGTACCGTTGCTAGAGCCAACATAAATGCGTTTCCTGGTAGATGAATGCACGGGTCCAGCGGTAGCACATTGGTTGCGCGCGCAGAAGCATGAAGTTTTCTCCGTGTACGAGGAAGCACGTGGCATGGAAGACGATGAAGTCATTAGAGCGTGATCAAAAACTAACATCTCGGATAGAGCCGATTCAGGAGCATTGCGATAGAACCAGGATATAGAAAGGCTTCGCTCGATTGTACATAAGCTGGAAGCACAAGTGTGTGCCTCAGGAACCCGTTCGTATCAACCCGGCATTGCCGCTTGCGTCCGTTGACTTTTTTTCCCATCGTAGCCGCGTTCTCCGCCTGCTTCGGTCGTTTTGACGGATTGGGAGTCCAGGATGCTGATGGACGGTTCTGGATCGCGATCCAGCGCGTGTCGCTCCAGTTGACGCAGCGTATCATTGATGTTGACCAACGTTCCATCACGACCCCATTTGTTGAAAGAGGAGCGAACGGAGATCATCAGCGGAACATCCGCCGGAAACAGGCGCCATTCGCAGCCCGTGCGATGTTTGGAGAGCAGCGCGTTGACGATCTCGTGCACATCGATCCAGGCGAGGCGCAACGACGAGACACCACACGCGCTGTCATTGCCCGTCGAGGGCGCGGCACGCCGCCCCCGACTGCGCTCCGCCCCAGCGTGGCATCGCCGCAATCTTGCACGACAGCGATCGTCAGTGCTGGCGCACCGGCATAACGATTAGGAGCGATGGCGGCGTTGCATCGTGTTTCATGCGTCGTCTAAACGACGATACTTCAGATGTCTGAGTTACTCTGGTTCCGGGATAAAAATTAAGGTTACAGCTGGCGTATTAAGGTGCCAGACAGGACCATACACGCCGATGGTTAGCGTTGAGAACTCAAAAAAGCCATAAGCGTAATCCGCTTGAAACCTTCCGATACCTCCCCTAATCGGGTCATGGGGATGAATGTTCCACATCGACGGCGCAAGATAATTCCCCATACTGGCGTATGTTGCGCCTATACGCCGCATGATTGCACTGGTATCTCCGCCTGTGGCGAACGCTTGATGCCATTCCGCAGCCGCTTGATCAGCAGCCGCCTGCAATTCCGGGCGCGATTTCAGCGGACGCTGAAGCGCCTGACCCGATGCCAGCAGCATGCGTTGCCTGGCGGCGCTGGCAATGCTGAGCGCATCCGTCGGCAGGAACGGTTCTTCCCCGCTCCGTTCCTCTGCCAATTCCCTGCCCAGTAGACCCAGCTGAACCACATACGGCGTTCCGGCAAATTCCGGGAAATACTCGAACCGCGCCCGCTCGAACCACTGGGTGAGACGCCCACGCTCGACCTGCGCTTCAGAGATGGGATACCCGAACAGCGCCAGACTCTCAGCGCTGGAAAAGCCGGGTCTGCCATCCATCTCCAGCCCGTGGCTCGACCAGTATCCCCAGAACTCTGGCGCAATTGCGTGCCCCGTTTCCTGGAAGAAGTGCGGCGCCGCAGGATCACCCTTCAGAAATGTTTGCCAGTCGCGCCCCTGACGGCTCAGCGCCTCGACTCCCAGCCGACCAAGACGGACGCTCTGCGCCAGCGGCAACCAGTATTCCTTCGAAGGATAATCGTCACGATAATGATCGGGATTGTCCGGATCATAGTGCCATTCAAAGCGCTGACGCTCGAAATACTGAACCATGTACCAGCGCCCCTCGATCTGCTACAGAAACGCTTCGCTAATGGGGTACCCGAAGACCGGCAATCCTCCCATCCGAATCCCAGTACTTGAGAAAGGGCAGATACAGATTATGTCGGGTCTCAGGGTAGTAGCGCGTAAAATAGACATCCTTCAGTTCTCTTGGTCGGCGGTATAGTAGGGTGAGCAGGTGACCCATCCGCTGGGATCATCGAAAGAACAGGGGCGTCGCGGCGGCGCCGATTGCGCAGATGCAGATAGAGTGAACGACAGCAGCGTGATACATACGAGCATAACCGCAACCAGCACTGGTGAAAGATGGGCGCGATGCGCACGATGAACCATTCCTCGTCCTCCTTTCACAGAACGCCGTGAAACGCATCAATGGCGGAGTGGTACAATAGAAAGCGGTGTCCGGCCTGCGCAAACGGACGCCTTTCACAATATACACGCGCCGCCCAGGACGAAACGTGATCATATCTGTTTCAGGATTGAGACATTCACGCAATCGATCAGAGAGCAAAGGTTCGGACCTATGCGACGTTCCGCCATTAACGCCATCCTGCGCGCTGCCGATGCGTTCATTCGCGAACGCGGCTTCTATCTGCCGCCATTCGCTTACTGGACACCCGACGAGTGGCGCGCCCGTGGACCAGAGTGCGCCGAAATCATTGCCAATCGACTCGGCTGGGATGTCACCGATTTTGGTACGGGAGATTTCGTGCGCACCGGTCTGACCCTGTTCACCCTGCGCAACGGCAATCCCCGCGATCCTACACGCAAACCATATGCCGAAAAGATACTGATCGTCGAAAACGGACAGATCACGCCTTTGCATTTCCACTGGAAGAAGACCGAAGACATCATCAATCGCGGCGGCGGCGCGCTGATGGTACAACTGTACCACTCGACGCCAGACGAGCGCCTCGACGAAACTCGCATGATTGAAGTAAGCACCGATGGAGTGCGTCGCACGGTCGCTCCTGGTGGCGTCGTTGTGTTGCATCCTGGCGAAAGTATCACACTTCCACCGCTTCTGTACCATACATTCTGGGCGGAGGGCGGTCGAGTGCTGGCTGGCGAGGTTTCGTCGATCAACGATGATGCCGCCGACAACCGCTTTCTGCATCCCATCGGACGCTTTCCGACAATCGAAGAGGACGAACCGCCGCTCTATCTGCTCTGTACCGACTATAAGCATGTTGCTTTCGGGTTCTGATACCGGCAGTGTAAACTATTCTCAGCCATTCGATAGCATGAGAGCGGCAGAACGGGCATCGCAACCATTGACTATCCCCCATAAGCGTGTTACAGTAGACTGAATACCTGTGACCGTGTGTCGTACCCTATGACAACCGTTACGTTGCAGCCAGGCAAAGAGCGGCCCGTCGTTCAACGTCATCCGTGGGTGTTTTCCGGCGCAATTGCACGTATCCAGGGGCGCCAGCCCGAACGCGGTGCGGTGGTCGATGTGTGCTCCGCTGACGGTGAGTGGCTGGCGCGCGGGTGCTGGAGCGATGGATCGCAGATTCGTGTCCGCCTGTTCACGTGGAACCCGGATGAGCCTATCGATGATGCGCTCATCCGTCGGCGCATCGAGCGGGCGATTGATGGTCGCCGCAGACTCAGCATGTTCACCGAGGAAGGAGCATGCCGCCTGATCTATGCTGAGTCCGACGGGATACCCGGACTGATCGTCGATTATTATGCTGGCTTTCTAGTCGTGCAACTGTTGACCCAGGCAATGGCGCAGCGTAGTGCAGCCGTGACGCGCATCCTGGTGGAAACCCTAGCGCCGCGCGGCATTTATGAGCGCAGCGACGCCGATGTGCGCGAGAAGGAGGGTCTCCCGCCGGCATCCGGCGTGCTCTGGGGCGAAACGCCGCCCGCACGCCTGCGTATGCGCTTTCCGGGTGACATCTGGCATGTGGTAGACGTGTGCTCCGGGCAAAAGACTGGCGCCTACCTGGATCAGGCCTTCAACCGGTTGCGTGTTGCAGCGCACTGCAACGGTGCGGAGACGCTTGACTGCTTTTGTTACACAGGCGGCTTCACGATTGCAGCAGCGCGCGCAGGAGCACGCCATATCACAGCAGTCGATACCAGCGAGGCTGCGTTGAGTATGCTTCGTGAAGGTCTGACCATTAATATGATCGCAACACCGGTGGAAACGGTGTCCGGCGATGCCTTCAAACTGCTGCGGCGCTATCGCGAAGAACAGCGTCGCTTCGATGTGGTCATTCTCGATCCGCCCAAATTCGCTACTGCACAATCGCAGGTCGAACGCGCTACTCGCGGCTATAAGGACATTAACATGCAGGCGATGCACTTGCTGCGTCCCGGCGGCATTCTGGCGACCTTCTCGTGCTCGGGGTTGGTGTCTGCCGACCTGTTCCAGAAGGTAGTGTTCGGCGCAGCGCTCGACGCGCGCCGTGATGTGCAGATCATCGAACGGCTGTCCCAAAGCCCCGATCATCCAGTGCTGCTGACCTTTCCTGAAGGAGAATACCTGAAAGGTCTGATCTGTCGTGTGTGGTAGATTGCTATGAGTTACAATATTATTGAAGATGGGCATGTTTCAAGTCCGGCAGGGTTTCGCGCCACCGGTGTCTCGTGTGGGCTGAAGGAGATCCGCGCCCGCGATCTGGCGATTGTGTATTCACAATATCCCTGCCAGGTTGCGGCACTCTTTACTACCAATCTCATCGTCGCCGCGCCGATCTTCTTCAATCAGGCAATCCTGGCGCGTAAGCGCGACAACATTCGCGCAGTCGTCATTAATGCCGGGCATGCCAATGCTGGCACTGGTCAACCCGGACTGGCGACAGTTGTGCATTGCGCTAAAATTGCTGCGGAAGAACTGGAAATTCCACGTGACAGCGTCTTGATGCTCTCGACAGGGCAGATTGGCGTCGCGCCGCCGCTCGACCGGATGCGTGAGGGGATTCGCCGTGCTGCATCCGAACTTGACAGCAATGGCGGACGACGTGCTGCGCTCGCCATTCTGACGAACGAGACACGACCGAAGGAGCGCGCCCTGCGCGTTTCGCTCCGTGAGGGGCGCACGGTGACGCTGGCAGGTATGGCGAAAGGAGGGCGGATGGTCAGCCCAAACCTAGCGACGCTGCTCTGCGTTATCACGACCGATGCGCCGATAGAGTCGCGCTTGCTGATGCGCGCCCTTGATCAGAGTGTGAGTCGCTCGTTTGGACGACTGTATATCGATGGCGACGTCAGTCCGAACGATGCAGTGTTGGTACTGGCGAACGGGGCAGCTGGCGGACCGCCGATTGTCGATGGGTCGCGGGAACTCGGCGCATGGCAACAGGCGCTTGATGCACTCTGTTATGATCTGGCACAGCAGGTATTGCGCGACGCGGCATCCGGTGGTAAACATATTTTTGTCACTGTGCGCGGCGCAGTCACCGACGCCGATGCTGCACGGGTAGCGCGCGCCGTCGCACGATCAACAGCAGTGCGCCTCATGTGCGCCCGTAATCTGCCCGATTGGGGTGGTATGCTCGTTGCCGTCGGTGCTAGCGGGGTCGACCTACGCCCCGATCTGCTCGAACTACGCGTCGGCACGGTGACGGTAATGAATGAGGGACTGCCAGGACGTTTCGAGACTGGCGCATTGATCCAGGCGCTCTCAGGTCCGGAAGTCGAACTCTTAATCGACCTGCATAACGGCGCTGGCACTGCCACAGTGTGGACATGCACTACCAGCGCGGAGCCATAACCTATGAAACTACCACTCTTCCCATTACATACAGTGTTGTTTCCGGGTGCGCCGATATCGCTCCATATTTTCGAGGAGCGGTATCGCCTCATGATTGGTCAATGCCTGGAACACCAACAACCGTTCGGGATTGTTCTGCTCCGTTCTGGCAGCGAGGTCAATCCCGATGATCCGTTCATCCGCAGTTTGCGTCGCCAGATAGGCATCGACGACAATATTCTGCGCGAGGCGGTCGTGCCGTTCGAGGTTGGCACGATTGCCCGCATCACCGAAAGCCAGCGTTTCGACGATGGACGCTACCTGCTGATCGCCAGGGGGCAACGTCGTTTCCGCGTGCAGTACATCATGCAGCACGAACCATACATCGTTGCTTCAGTTGCGCAACTATCGGAAGACATCTCGAACCTTTCCGTCGATCTGTTGAGCGAACTGCGACGGACGTATGACCGATACTGGACAACCATCGAGCGCGCCACTGGTCGTACGTATGAGCGTGACAACCTGCCGGTTGATGCCGTCGAACTCTCTTACTGGTTGGCGCACCGATTGCACGTGGACAATCAGCGGAAACAACGCTGGCTCGAATGCGATGTCGCCACACGCATCCGTGAGATCACCGGCATGCTCCAGATGGAAATCGCCATGCTGCCGCGCTCTGGTCCGAACCGTTATGCCAATTTGTGGCCCTGGTCATGGAACTAAAGCAACATAACTGTGCGATGATTATTGCAGCATGCATGGTTACCCTGCGACTGCCTGGCATTCGCTCGCTCAAAGAGAAACGGAGCATCGTGAAATCACTGCTTGGCAGAATGCGCAACCGCTTCAACGTTTCGGTCACCGAAGTCGATGCGCACGACAACTACGGGCGCGCAGTACTCGGCATCGCCTGCGTATCTGGGTCGGGCGACTACGTTGAAGGACAGATCCAGGCAGTGCTACGCTGGATCGAAGAAGAACGTCCCGATCTCGAAATCCTTGCCGCCGATATCGAACTGTTGTGAGTGCGGTTGTGGACGAGGTGCTGCCCTTTCCGTTTCTGGCAATCGTTGGTCAGGCGGAGTTGAAAACGGCGCTTGTGCTGGCGTTGATCAACCCGCAGATCGGCGGTGTGCTCCTGATCGGTCCCTACGGCGTCGGCAAAACGACAGCTGTGCGCGGGTTGCTCGACGTGATGCCAATGGTGGAAGTCGAAGAAACTGATGAAGCTGGCAATCCGGTCAAACGTCGTCGCCCGATGCGTATTATCGAACTGCCGCTCAACGCCCGCATGGAGGATGTGGTGGGCGGGATCAATGAGCGGGTGGCGCTCGAACAACAGCGCGTTCTGCTGGAGGAAGGCGTTCTGGCGCGCGCGCACCGCAACGTCCTCTACATCGACGAAGTAAACCTGCTGGACGCGCGGGTGGTCGATGCTATTCTCGACGCTGCTGCACAAGGACGCACATTCGTGCGCCGCGGACCCATGACGCGCCTCTATCCCTCGCAGTTCGTTCTGATCGGTTCAATGAACCCCCAGGAAGGAGCCCTGCGTCCGCAGATCCTCGATCGTTTCGGATTGCGCGTATGGGTAGCGCCACTGATGGACCCCGATCAACGCCTGGAGATCTACCGCCGCGCGCGTCGTTTTCGCGAGGATCCGGAGGCATTCCGCGCCGGGTATGCCGATGAGACTGCGAAACTCAAGCAGGAAATTGCAGCCGCGCGTGAAATTCTCCCCCAGGTGACGATTGACCGGGACGCCGAACGTTTTGCCATCGATTGCATTCAGCGTCTGGCAATCCCCTCGCATCGCGCCGAAATTGCGCTATTTGAGGCGGCGCGCGCCCGTGCTGCTGCCGATTTTCGGCTGACTGCAACTATCGAGGACATTCGACGCGTGGCACTGCTGGCGCTACGGCAACGACGCAGCGTTCAGATCGACGAATATGCCGCCACCGTTGCCCTCGAAGACAATGCTATCGATCGGGTCATTAATGGCAACAGTGATGCAGCGGCGCGACGCCGTTCTTCACGCAAGAAATCACCGTCTGCCCACGCTTCTGGCGTCACCCTGCCCACGCCAGCGGACGGGACACATCAGGATCGTTCATCAGACCGGTAAGCAGGTGTGGATCGAGCTCATCGCGCAGATACCAGATCAACCGCTGCGCTACCTGGCTATCAAAGGCAATTTGTGCATTCCGCAGCACATCGTCTGGATCGAACAACCCACGCCCCTCTTCGTCGAAACTATTGGCAACGTACCGCATCACCTCCTGGCGCAGTCGGGGCATCATCACTACACCTGCGCGTCTAAGCGCCGAAGCCAGCGGTTCAGAACACCCCATGCGGTTCCACTGACTTGCGCCGATGATCCGCAACAGATGATCGCGTGCAACGAGCGGATCACGCTGACCGACACGCAACCACAGGCGTTGTAGTCCGACTGGCGCGGGTGCAAGCGGGCGCCACATGACATTGTTGACTCGTCCGGCGCGAAAAGCGATCACGCCAGCCTGGCGCAAGACATCCGCATGCAATACGCCAGCACATTCCGCAGTATGCACTGTTGCCGTGATCGACACGTTCGGCGGCACAACGGGATGCTCTTCATTGGGAATGCCGGGGAGTCGCAAACGTTTACGCCCCTCCTCATCGACGCTCAGTAAGGTCGTAAAGTAATAATTCACCTCTGCCGGAAGCAGACCACTGAAGCAGACAATAAACACCTTTCCGGCACTCCCCGGATCGGCAGCCTCTTGCAGCAGTTCGAGGAAGCGTAATGAGGTAAAACGATCGAACAACGAACGAAACGAATGGTGATCCCCTGTTGCCGTAAGCCAGGACGAATCGCCATTGATTAGCGCAAATTGCGGGCTACCATGGCCAAGCAATGCTTCAGCGAACAAAGTCACCAGTTCCGCCTTGCCTGCGCCTTCAACGCCGGTCAGAAGAACGAAAGGGTTCGTCTTCAGCGACACGTAGTAGGTGACAATCAACGTGCGGGAGAAAGGAAGACCGGCAGCGTGCGCCAGCGCCACCATACGCTGAATCAACTCTTGCTCACCACATGCAGAGTCCCAGTTGTCGCGACTGCTCAAACGCAGCAATGGCGGTCGCAGACTATACTGGCTCGCCTTCCGCTGGCCCTCACCGGCCACTCCCCCGGCCACAACGCCGATGGAGCTCGGAAAGTGCAGCATAGCAACCCTCAATTCTTTTCAATGCGCCGGACGACCGTACCGGATCTCGGAGGAGTCGCCCACATTAAGTTCGCGAAAGTCCCCTAGGACTACCGCGTGATCACCGATAAGGCTCGATTGAAGCGTGGCGGAGACAATTTGCGCATCACGATTAATAATCGAGTCGCGAATGATCGAGTCCTTCACCACAGCGCCAGCCGCAATTGACACATACGGACCGATGATCGAATTGATCACCTGCGCCGTGTCATCGATATAGACAGGCGGAATAATAATCGAACCACACAGACGACTGGTATCAACGTAATCGCGACCATGATCGAGCAGGTAACGATTCGTTCGCAACACTGTCTCTGGCTTGCCGCAGTCTTCCCAGACATCAACGGTAGGTGCGGTGAAGCGGGCGCCATTTTCAACCATCAACTGCAGGGCGTCAGTGAGAAAGTACTCGCCTTTTGTCTGGATATTCCGCAGCATCAGGACTTCGATTGCGCGCATCAACCACTGAATGTCGCGGATATAGTACAGACCGATCATTGCCAGCTTCGACTCATCGGTCGTCGGTTTCTCCACGAGTCTGGTAATGTATCCATCCTTGGTGAAAGCGACACCAAAACGCCGGGGATCATCCACTTCTTTGCAGAAGATGGCGCCATCGATATCCTGCTCCGTCAGGCAACTGAGGTCCGCTTCAAAGATCGTATCCACGAACAGAATAATCGTTGGACCGTTGACAACTTCACGCGCCAGATAGACAGCGTGCGCCTGACCTTTCAGTTCGGTTTGCTCGATAAACCGCGCCGGAATTTTGTAGTTCGAGGTAACATAGTCGGCAATTTGATTGCCCAGGTAGCCGGTGATGAAGATCATTTCATCGATCGGAAATCGCGTCAGCGTATCGAGAATATGACCGAGGACCGGCTTGCCGGCGACCGATACCAGTGGTTTGGGCTTACTATAGGTATGTGGACGCAGGCGCGTCCCAAGCCCTGCAGTAGGAATAATAACTTTCATATATTGTCCTGTTGTGAATGTTTCCGCATCATCCATGACCGCCATGCGACGCGCAACCGCAACTCCTGCCACAGCAGGCGCCCATCGTTCCGTTTTCGATGTGATTCGACGCCTGATCCAGCCTGAGCGTAATCACCGATATTTTGCGTCGTATGCGATCACTGCCACAGACCGGGCAGTCCAGTGTTTCGTCTGCAAGGTGATAGGGACGAAGCAGATCAAAGGTGCGCGAGCAGTCACCACATTGATACTCGTAGAGCGGCATAGGATTCTTCTCACGATGGCGAAAATCACGCGCTTCGATTATACCACAGAACGCATAACCACAATGACGCGCACAACAGACTCAACAGCGCTGCATCCAGGAAAGCGTCGCAGCGCTAGTTGGGATCACCAGCGCAAAAGATAGCATTCAAGGCGTGAGTGAAGAGCGTACTACTGTTTCGATGCTGTCGCGAAAGGAGGAGTGATCGTTTGCCAGAAAACTGAGCAACAGCGTATTGAACTGCTCAGCCTCATCAAGGAAAGGAAAGTGGCGACTTTTCGGCATCACGACGACCTGCGCCAGCGGCACATGGTGGAACAGATCCGCCTGATTCGGGTTCACAATCTCGTCCCGCCCGCCATGAACGATCAGCGCAGGAACAGCCAGTTTCGGCAGTTCTGGACGCAGGTCGGTGTACAACATCGAGGCAATCGAGCGCTGCAATGTACTGGCAGAAGATTTCAGGCTGTCGTCGAGGATTTCATGCACTGCCGGATCGTTCGTCTCGCCCAGGAAGTGGCGAAACAGAAAACGACGCAACCAGGGAGCGCTCACCAATGTATTGGCAAGCGGTCGATGATAGGTGAGTTTGAGCAACCAGGAGAGGGACGAGCCGACAATCGGAGCGCCCACTGTCACCACACGCGCGATGCGCGTTGGATGATCAATCGCCGTTTTGAGCGCTACCATGCCGCCCATCGAGTGACCGACCAGCAGGACGCGGTCAATGCCGAGAGCATCAAGGAAACGAATAACCTGATCGCTGTAATTTTGGATACTCTCGGTCGTGCTCTTGCGGCGCGACTCGCCAAAGCCCCAGAAATCGAATGAGTAGGCACGGTAGTACTGTTTCACGTGCTCCATCGTCGGGAACCAGTAGCGCCAGCTGCCCATCCAGCCATGGAGAAAGAGCACGGGACGACCACGACCCAGCACCTCATAGTGAACGACCTGGTTGTCAACGACGATGATGCTCATAAGCTTATCGTACCATACTTCTGAACTACGGACCATCAGGAATAGAGTACTGTTTCGAAAATACACACTCAAGCGCCGCGGGTCGTAATATTGTTCGTCAGGCGAGTACGTACCAGGGTCAAGTGCTGCTCACGCTCACTGAGCGAACGTCGCAATCTGTTTTGCAGCGTGGCAATGTCTTCCGAAATGGCGCGCAGTTGCTGCATCTCACGTTCGAGATCTTCGAGCAACTGACTGGCTTGTAACGCTGCCATCGCATTCGCGCGGTCACGTGACAATGCCCCCAGACGCTCCTGGATCGCTGCCAGCAATCCCATCAGATTCGCCCATGCTTCGTTGTCCTGACGGTCACGCATTTGCAGACTGTGCTGGCGACCATCAAGCCAGGACTGGATCTGGCTCTGAAGATCGCTCAGACGCGCTTCCAGTTGATCAATCATTACAACCAGTTCAGGGGAGGTCCGGGTGACGCCGCCGTTCTGCGCCAGCGCTTCGAGCCGTCCCTGGAGCGTCGATAGCGACGCGCCAAGCTGCGCCTGCCGCATTGCTACCGCTTCCTGTTCATTGAGCAGATCGAGCAGCATTTCACGCAGTTGGGCAGTCTCACCAGCGACCCGCGCCGATTGCTGGTGCAGCAGGTGCGGCACGAACCAGAGCAACAGTGCAAGCAGCGCTAATACCATGATTCCCAGCGCAACAAAGAGGACAGACATAACGTTAGACCCCCTACTCATTCCTGGCATTATTATACGAGCACTCAATTACTAGAATCAACGCCTGAAGTGCCAGCAGGATGACATATGGATTACACCAGTTTTGACAACTTCTTCGCTGGATTTTATAATGCCCGATGGAAGAGATCCCCATCCAAGCTGAAAGCGCATATGTAAATGTATATGCACAATTATATCCGACGCATCTCATGGATGACGCTTGTGCTTGTCGCTGGCGCAATCCTGGTTGCGTGTACAGGCGATGGTCCATCATCGCTCTACGTTCCCGATCTACTTGATCGTCCACAGGAATTCAACGGTAAAGACATTACGGTATCAGGTGCATACCTGAGTCGTGACGGGCGTGAGGTGCTGGCGCTTGGGGTCAGTACGCTCGATAACGGTCTCGACGCTCAACCGCTGGGAGAGCCAATCTGGCTCGAAGGGTTTCCACGAGACGCAGCTGCTGAACTGCATCGACCCGGTGATGCCGTCTACGGCTTTGTGCGGGTGAAGGGCCGGTTTGAGACCGGTGGTCCGTTTGGCGCGGAGAATGCGTACAGACATCGAATTCTTGTCGCTTCGGCTGAGCCAATTGAGCGGATTCGACGACGGGAGTATCGCATCGACAATCGTCCTCTCGGCGAGGGGAAAGTTTCTTTGTTTGACCTGGTCGCCGATCCAGCGCGGTATAACGGTCAAACCGTGACGACGCAGGGGTACTATTTCTGGAATTCCTTGATCTATGTACTAGCTGAAGGGGTTTCCACCGAAGAAGACGGAAGCAGCCCGCAACCGATCGGTAAGATGATCTGGATGGAAGGGTTTCCGCCCAGCGTTTCTGGTGAATTGAACCTCGGTCCGAATAACAGTTTCGTCTGGGGGCGTGTCGAGGTGACCGGGCTGTTCCAGGGCGGCGGGAATTTCGGCAAAGACGGCGCATACCCCGGTCAACTGCTGCTCGATCCGAACAATCCGAACCTTGCGCGTCCGCTTGAACCGAAACGATAGCCAACACGAGACCACCGTGTATTATTTTGTCGAGCGCATGACCGAAGAGGACATCGAGCAAGTGCAGGCGATAGAGCGCGCCAGTTTCAGTACACTCTGGTCTGCCAACACCTATCGCCACGAACTGCGCTCGCCTTCAACGAGTCGCTACATCGTCGCGCGCGCCTCGCCGAATCCGCCGCCCTCTCGCGACGAACGCCAATTCACACGACGCAACCTGCTTTCGAGCATCTTCCCTGCGATCTTTGGGCAGCAACCATCATCGCGCGACTTCCCGATCGTTGGGTATGGCGGGGTCTGGTTGAGCGTTGACGAGGGGCATATTACCACGATTGCCGTAGCGCCGGAGTACCGCGGTCGCGGCATTGGCGAGTTGCTGCTCAACGGTCTGATTGACCAGGCGCTCGATCTCCAAGCCGATGTGCTGACGCTGGAGGTGCGCGTCAGCAATGTTGTTGCCCAGCAATTATATCTGAAATATGGTTTTCGCCCCGCTGGTATGCGACCGCGCTATTACACCGATAATGGTGAGGATGCGCTGATTATGTGGACTGATCCAATCCGCACGCAAGCGTATCAGGAAAAGTTGCGTCATCTGCGTGAACGCCTGTTTGCACGGTTGCGTGAAGAAGCGGATGCACCAGAACCAGTGCGGAATAGTGTGCGTCCTAGAGGGCAATAATGTTTCACCTTCTACTGACGCTCTGTTGCCTTTCAGTCCCTGTCTCAGGGAGAGGGAGTGAGCGGCTACCATCTTTCCACTACACCTTCCTCTCCCCAATGTGCCATCTACCATTGAACTACGGCAGGAAACAAAGATGGGCATCTCCACATGCCCGACCTACACCTCCATGACCACTGGCAAAACCATTGGACGGCGGCGTGTTTGCCCGTAGAGATAGTCACTCACGACATCCTTGATCTTGCGATTGACGAATGCGCTGTCGATCTCCATCTTGCCACCACCGTTCCGCTTCGAGAGCGCATCGCGCACAATGTTCTTCGTCGACTCGATCAGGTCGTCCGACTGACGCATATAGACAAAACCGCGCGAGACCACATCCGGTCCCGCAACGAGTTCTCCGGTAGTTCGGTCGATACTGACAACGACCATCAGAATGCCATCGCGCGCCAGCAACTGACGGTCACGCACGACTACCTGCCCCACATCACCGACGGTTGTGCCGTCCACATAGACGTACCCGACCGGAACTTTGCCGGTCACTTTCACATAGTTGCGACTGAACTCCATCACAGCGCCATTTTCGGGGATGATCACGTTCGACTCAGAGAACAACCCGCCCATGCTAAGCGCAAGTTTACGGTAAAGCATCATGTGGCGATAGTCGCCATGGAACGGTACCACGAACTCTGGGCGCAGGATAGCGAGCACCATTTTGAGTTCCTCCTGAGCAGCGTGACCGGAAACGTGCACTGCCAGGCTCGAAGGGCTGCCAACATAGATCACCTCAGCGCCAAGACGGAACAGGTTGTTGATCACCCGATTGACCGACACCTCGTTGCCCGGAATAGGCGTTGCTGAAACAACAACGGTATCACCTTCCTTGATCTTGACGTGGGGATAGTCGCGGTTGGCCATGCGCGCTAGCGCCGACATCGGTTCACCCTGACTGCCGGTGCAGATAACTGCCACCTGATCGTCGGCAAGACCTGCCGCTTCCTGCGGGCGGATCAACGTGCCCTGTTGCGCGCGCAGATACCCAAGTTCGAGCGCGATGCGCGTCATATTCTCCATGCTGCGCCCTGCAATAACAACTTTGCGCCCATACGCTTCCGCCGAGTCGATCACCTGCTGCACACGCGATATATTCGATGCAAAGGTTGCCACAATAATCCGACCGGGCGCAGTTGCGAAGATCGCGTCAAACGCCTCGCCGACCACCTGCTCGCTCGGCGTGTACCCTTTCGACTCGACCCGCACACAGTCGGTAATCAGCACCAGTGGCGACCGTCTGCCCAGTTCCGACAGTTTGACAATATCGGTAGGACGCCCATCCACTGGCGTGTGATCAAACTTCCAGTCGGTCAGATAGATTGCCAGACCAACTGGCGTGTCGATCGCCAGACCGACCGTATCAGGGATCGAATGCGCAACGCTGAACGGTTCGATCGTAAAGGAGCCAATGGTGAACGACTCGCCTGCCTGCATCTTCACCAGCTTGGCACGATCAAGCAGGCGATGCTCTTTGAGTTTTACTGACAGCATGCCAAGCGTCAGCGGCGTGCCGTAGATCGGCGGGAAATCAAGTTCTGGCGCAAGGTATGGCACTGCACCAATATGGTCTTCGTGCCCGTGTGTCAGCACAATCGCCTTAATTTTGTCCTTCTGGTCGCGGAGATAGGTAATGTCGGGAAGCACCAGATCGACGCCAAGCATATCGGCTTCCGGGAACATCACCCCACAATCGAGGACAAGAATCTCATCGTTGTGCTCCAGAACCCACATGTTGCGGCCCACTTCACCAGCGCCGCCAAGCGGAATTGCACGTAATCTGTTTTTTGCCATAAGCACCTTCGAGCAGGGACCATCGTTCGTTGCGGTCTCTGCTACACTCCTTTCCTTTTTGACCGCTCCTGGAGCGGCTCTGTTTTTATTCCAAATATCATTACAGGCGGCACCACAGCCTGTTATGCTCGTGATAATGCTGACTGCGCATCGGATAGACCGGAGCGCACGCGGATCTCCTGGAGCAGATCGTCGCGGTCTTCAACGCCTGGATAGATTAGCAGGCGTTGGGCACCGCATGCCTGACAGTGCAGCCAGCGTACCAGCGGATTCTTGATCTGAGACGACAGATCGTCGCTCACCATAATGGCATCGAGCGGATCGTCAGCATCATCTCCAAGACGACGAATGCCGGTGATGCGATCCCAGGAACAGTTCAATGCGATACCAAGCGATGTAAACCGCAAGCCAGCGTCGGTCAGCGTATACTGCGCGCCCCACTCTTCAAGAATATTCCATAGAACCAGTGGTGTCGCAATAAGCAGCACTACCATCAGCAATGCAGGAATAACCTGACCGACGGAAAGCCCGCGGTCAAGGTTTTCCTGCAATGCCTGAAACAACCCGGCAGAAGGATCACTGCTGGTAGCAAGTGTAATCCGCAGCGTCCACAACGCAAACACCCAGATAAGCATCGCGCCAATCAGCAAAACAATCGCGCTGCGTCGTCCTGACGGAGAAAGCCGATACGTCTTCATAGATGCTCAGAACAGCGACAGTTGCTGCACGTCTGGATCATCTGGCTTTTCGGGCGCAGCAGGAGCAGCGCTGTGCACCGACCGCGCTTCCGCCTGCGCGATGAACTCCGGCAATCTACGAAAATCCGCTTCGATCAGAGCGCGGTACTGCGGTTGATGGAGCGCTGCAGCCGGATGCATCATCGGAACAATCAGACGTCCGTCGATCCAGCGAGGTTGACCGTGGATGCGGGAGATCTTCTCCCCTGGAAACCAGCGCGCCATCGAGAAGCGCCCAAGCGTCACAATCACCAGCGGATTCAGCGCAGCAATCTGCCGTTCGAGAAATTGACTGCACGCAGCAATTTCGTCCGGCTCCGGATCCCGATTGTCCGGTGGGCGGTGTTTGATGACGTTGGCGATGAATACATCACTCCGGCGCAACCCGGCAAGCGCAAGCAACTCTTCGAGAAATTGCCCGGCAGCACCCACGAATGGACGACCCTGGCGATCTTCATGGAAACCAGGCGCCTCGCCAATGAACATCACTTTCGCATCCGGCGGACCTTCGCCCGGAACGGCTCTCATCGCCGACTGATGCAATCGACACGCCGTGCACGTGCGAACTTCGTTGGCGATCTGCTGGAGTAATTCGGCTGCACTCAACGGTCTATTCCCTGCCAGTTATGATACTTCCTTTTGTATTATACCATCTTCATCAGATGACGCAGCATGTTGTTCATGCTCAGGAAGCACACTATGTCGTTCCTGATCAGGAAGCGCGCCGTTCCGTTCTGGGGCCTCGATGCTGTGAAATACCGGCGTGGACGGGGGACTGAGACCGGGATCAAAGTTCGACGCGGGTTCGGATTGCGACTTCCGACGACGCAGAGAGGCAGAGAGTGTCGACCAGCGCTTCATAAGCAGATACTGAATGAACACCAGGAGAACGCTGGCGATCAGGAACGCACCGACAAAGACACATGTGGGGAAGCCAAGAAACAACTGCCGAAGTATAAGCGCTTCGATAGCAATAGCAATCCCCACTACAAGCGCTATTTTCAGAGCGTTACTCATCGGCGTCGCTGCTACGCGCCATCTCGCGGAAGACGTGCGCGCTCTTCCTCCTCAGGTCGCACTTCACGCCCCTGGTCGAGGGTGTAATTGCCGGTATCCAGGTATGTGGGCTTCGTCGCTTGATGCACAATGACCCCCATCTTCAGCGCTACGATGAAGCCGACTACACCGATTACGGCAAAAATGACAATCAGACACAAGACTCCTAGGAGTATCGACGACACGGCCTTATCCCTCTCCTTATCACACAAGATCATATCACACACTCCTGCCTGAACATACGTGACAGATGAAGGCAGGTTTCACCTCTCTCTTTGTAATAATCGCTCAGGCATCTCAAGAGATACGTCTGATCACAAGATGCACCAGATAAAGCGCTGCGCATTGCCTGAAAAGCGTCTCTCCTGACACACTCCCCTTGATTTCTGTGCAGTGACTTCAGGATCATGCTACACTGCGTGTGATAGTACCAGGCGATCCTTCTCACGCAGACGTTCGATCAGTCAGGATTTTGATACCCGATAGTGTATGGTGCATCTTCCAGAAATCGCGCTGCCAGCATTCCTGCGCGAGCGTCTGGCTCAGGGGCATCCCTGGGTCTATCGGGATCATGTGCCGCCCAACGTGCGCCTGCCATCCGGTGCGTGGGTGGCAGTTCGCTGCGGCACGTGGCGGGGGTATGCGTTGTGGGATGCAGAGGGTCCAATTGCGTTACGTATTTTCTCGACGCGACGCCCACCTGATACGATCTGGCTGCACGATCAACTGACGAGAGCGTGGGAACTTCGCGCCCCGTTGCGTGCTGCGGGCATAACTGCGTACCGCTGGGTTTTTGGCGAAAGTGATGGACTCCCAGGTATAACCATTGATCGCTACGGTGACTTTGCTGTGATACAGTCGTACTCTCCCGGTGCACGTACTCTAGTTGATGACGTGGCAGCGATGCTCGCCAAAGTAGACCCGACCCTTCGCGGTGTAGCGCTGCGCGGATCGGCGGGGACACGCACGGCGACGTATGAAGATCATCGTGATGCAGCACCTGACGGGGAGAGCGGCGCACGTCTGAGAACCCTGTATGGCGAAGCGCCGCCGCGCGAGGTTGTGATTACCGAGCATGGAATACGCTTTGCCGTCGCCCTCTATGCCGCTCAAAAAACCGGTCTGTTCCTCGACCAGCGTGAAAACCGGCGGTTCGTTGAAGGTCTTGCTGCAGGACGAACCGTGCTGAACTGCTTTGCCTATACTGGCGGATTTGCGCTCTATGCACTACGCGGCGGTGCCCGCCGCGTCGTCAGCGTCGATATTGGCAAGGGACTGGCGACAGCAACCCACTATAACCTCATGCTCAACAATCTCGACGATGGACGGCATCAGTTTGAAACTGCCGACTGTTTCGAGTTGCTGGAGAAGTATGCAGCCTCCGGGGAACGCTTTGATCTGGTGATCCTTGATCCGCCCAGTTTTGCGCGGCGTAAGGAGAGTCGTTTCGCGGCTCAGCGATCATATGCGCGACTCAACGCACTTGGTATGCGCTGCGTCGTTCCTGGCGGTCTGCTGGCAACTGCCAGTTGCACCACCCAGGTAGGACCGGAGGCGTTCCGCGAAGCGCTGGCAGCAGCTGGCGCCATCGCCGACCGACGGTTGCAAATCATCCACGAGGCTGGTCAACCGCTCGATCATCCAGCACCAGCGCACTTTCCCGAAGGAAGGTATCTAAAGTTCGTGGTTGGACGAGTCGAGGAGAGGGTGTAAAAGGTTGAAGGCGAAAGGGTTGCACCCCGGAAGATGGAACATCTGCTCGCTGCATCGTCTGTGGTGCAGCACCGGCAAACAACAAGGAAGGAGGCGCAGCGGATGCATCTTCCCCATATGTTTCATCATTAGAAAGTGATACTAACGTTCAGCGCTCTTCGGTTGCGTTCCGTGTGTGACAGCGTAATGGTGATTAATCGCCAGACCTATCATGCCGCCAATAACCATCAGCAAACTGACCAGTTGCGCAACACGCAACGACCCTTCACACGAACCGCCGATACCGCTCAAACACAGACTGTCGGTCCGGAATCCTTCGATCCAGAAGCGCCCCAGTCCGTACCAGATTGCATAGAATAACGCAATATCGAGCGGACGCAGCCAGTCGCGCAGGCGTCGCTCCAGCCAGATCAACACCCCAAAACCGGTGAGATTCCAGACCGATTCGTAGAGAAATGTGGGATGGAACAGGGTATCGGGCGGAAACTGCTGCATATCGCGGTACGGACCGATGCGATGCTGCTCGTCGATCAGAACGCCAAAACCCAGGTGTGTTGGGCTGCCGTACGCCTCCTGGTTCATAAAGTTGCCCCAGCGCCCGATCGCCTGCGCTAGCAGGAAGGGAGGCATGGCAATATCGAGAAAGATGCGCAACGGCAGGCGCTGCCAGTGTGTGTAGAGCGCAGCAGCAACCACAGCGCCGATCAGCGCTCCATGGATCGCCAACCCGCCTGTTGCCGGGTTGATAATCTCCAGCCACGATGCACCAGCGAAGCGAGGCCACTCAAACAGGACATAATAGGCACGCGCACCGATGATGCCAGATACCATTCCAAGCAGCAGCAGGTTCCAGATATGATCTGGATCATACCCGCGCTGGCGAGCGCGTCTGGCAGCGATCCAACCTGCCAGCATCGCACTGCCGACAATGATAACGCCGTACCATCGCACAACAAGCGGAATACCGAAAAGAGACGTGCTGATGAAAAATGGATCGTCAGGCGGATAGAGTCCCATACGTCTGATTCCCTTTACAGAATAATGAACATTGTAGACCTCAACCACACAGGCGTCAACGATTGCGACGTTCGTAAGTGTTCTTATTCTGGGAGTGAGGGCATCTTACTATCGTAGTCGTAGACGCGACGAGATCGGGACGCCCTCGCTCACAGACACGTGTGTTCCTCCAGGAGTGAACGATTACCAACACTCGACTGGCGTTACTGTGGTACCATAGAAGCAGTAATAAGCCACCGAAACGAGGTGCACCATGTCGATGACGCACCGTGAGCGGCTTGCTGCCGCTCTTCGTGGTGAGCCAGTTGATCGCCCGCCAGTTGCGTTGTGGCGTCATTTCCCGGTCGATGACCAGGATCCTGAACAACTGGCGCAGTCGGTTGCAGCGTTTCAGGCGCACTACGATTGGGATTTTGTGAAGTTCACACCGTCCAGCAGTTTCTGTGTCGAAGATTGGGGATGTCGTGCAGTGTACCGCGGGAACCCCGAAGGCACTAGTGACTACGTTGCGCATCCGGTCAGCGTTCCTGCCGACTGGCGTCGGATCGAGCCGCTTGATCCATATGCGGGAGCGCTCGGCGCGCACCTGGCTGCGATCCGTCGTGCACGCGAACTGATCGATCCAGATGTTCCGCTGCTGGCGACGATCTTCAGTCCGATCAGCCAGGCGAAGAACCTGATTGGCGGCGGGATGGAGATCGTCCATCTCCGGCGATACCGATCCGATCTGTTTCATGCACTTGAGGCAATCACCGAAACAACCATTCGCTTCGTTAAAGCAGCACTGGCAGCTGGCGCCGATGGCATCTTTTATGCTATGCAACGCTGCACAGCGGACGTCATCAGCGAAGCGGAGTACCGCGACGTCTGCCGCCCGCTCGATCTCCGCATCCTCGAAGCAGTTCACGCCGCACAGGGAGAGACAACCTTCATCCTGCTCCACCTGCACGGGCTGTATTCCTACTTCGAGATTGCAGCAGAGTACCCGGTGCAGGCGCTCAACTGGCACGATCGGGACACCGGGCCCGACCTCGCAGAAGGGGCGCGTCGTTTTCCAGGCATGGTCGTCGGCGGGCTGAGTCAGCGTGACATCGTCGAGGGTACGCCAGCGACGATTCAGACATTGGCGCGACAGGCTATCGATGCCATGGGTGGGCGGCGCGTGTGTCTCTCAACCGGTTGCGTTATGCCAACAACGGCGCCATGGAGCAACATTCGAGCGTTGCGGGCGGCTGTGGATCGATGATCCGGCGCGAATTCACCATCGCCGAGGGGACAATCCTTTTCATATCCGCATATGTTCTATCAGCAGGATTGGGGATTATCCGTCAGGCGTTGTTTAACGCCGAATTCGGTGCGGGAATGGAAGCGAGCGCCTACTACGCTGCCTTCCGCCTGCCCGACACCATTGCCAGCCTGATCAGCGGCGGGGCGCTTTCCAACGCGATGATACCGGTGTTGCTCGGCGTGCGCTACGAAGAAGGCGACACTGCCGAGCGGCGTCTGGTAAATCTGGCGGCAACGACACTGACCGCTGTCGTAGCGCTGATTGTGCTCATCTGCATCGTGTTTGCCCCCTTCCTTGTGCGCTTCGTGATTGCTCCAGGTTTCGATAGCGCCACAGCGGCATTGACCGTGGCACTGACACGGATCATGCTGGCGCAACTGATCCTGGTTGTCATCTCCAGTGTGGCGATAGCGGTATTGAACGCGCGTAACCAGTTTCTGCTTACTGCGATCTCGATTGTGACCCACAACATCACCATGATTGGCGGCATTCTGGCGGCGCGTTTCATTCCCGGTATCGGCATCTACGGTCCAACCTACGGCGTGGTTGGCGATGCGCTACTGCAACTGGTTATTCTCTGGCTTGGCTTGCACGCCAATCGATTTCGTTTGCGACCGGTGTTGGATCTACACGATGCGCAATTGCGCCGGATGCTTCGCTTGCTGACGCCGAATGGATTGTCGTCCGGGGTGAATTATGCTGGCGGAATCGTCGATACTGCCTTTGCCTCGCTGGCGCGTGAGCCAGGGGCGCTGCCGACGCTCTTCAACGCGGGTTTACTGATGGGTGTGCCACTGCGGTTGATCGGAGTCGCTCTAGCGCAGGCGGCATTCCCACGCATCGCCGCCAGTGCGGCACGCGGTGACTGGGCGCGTATGCGCAAGACTATTGGTGCGGCACTGGCAATCAGTATCATTCTGGCAATCGGAGCAGCGCTGATGCTGGCACTGACCGGTCGTTCGCTCATTCGCCTGCTGTTTGAACGTGGTCGCTTCGATGCCGCTGCAGGCGATTTGACAGCATTGCTGCTGGTTGTCTATATTGCAGGTTTGCCAGCGTATGTTGCAACCGAAGTGCTGACACGTGGGTTGATAGCTCTGCACGATACGCAGACGCCGCTGGTGACCAACTGCGCGCAACTGATGGGGCGGATAGCACTGATCTGGGTATGGCTTGAACCATGGGGTGTTGTGGCAATTCCGGCAGCCTTTGCGCTTACGTCGGCGCTGGAGTCGTTGACGCTGGGGATGGTGTTGCGATGGCGAATGCGGGCGAACGTTGAAGGTTGAACGTTGAGCGTTGAACGTTAGATCGCCATTGACTCTGGTATAATTCGTATGGGCATTATTCTGTGAAAGCCAAATTAGTTTGTTGCAGTCTATGAACGACGCCCTTCCGACGAAGTACCGGATCAGGCATATCACCATCGAGCCGAACATTGTGCTGGCACCGATGGTTGGCTTCACCGATAGCATCTTCCGCCGCATGATCCTCAGTCTAGGCGGATGCGGATTGGTGTGCAGCGAGATGACCAGCGCCTCGGCAGTCAGCCCTCGTGCGCGCAGCCGCCATCGCCAGCTCGACTATCTGCCAGAAGAACGTCCCATTGCCATGCAACTGAGTGGCAGTGATCCAGACCTGGTTGCGGCGGCTGCTCGCGTCGTTGAAGAACTCGGTGCCGATATTCTCGACATCAACTGTGGATGCCCATCGCCAAAAGTGACTGGGAGCGGGCATGGTTCGGCACTGCTGCGCGATCTGCCGAAAATGGAACGACTGTTGAAGGCAGTCTGCGCTGCGGTACAGATCCCGGTAACTCTCAAGTTTCGCGCCGGGTGGGACGAGGAGAGCCTGAACTACCTGGATACAGCAAAAATGGCGGAGCAGGCTGGTGTGGCAGCGCTGGCACTCCATCCGCGCACACGCGCCCAGGGGTACAGCGGCGTTGCTGACTGGAAGCGGGTTGCTGAGGTCAAGCGCGCTGTCAGGATCCCTGTCATCGGATCAGGAGATGTTCGTGATGCCGCCGACGCGCTTCGCCGTCTGCGCGAGAGCGGCGCTGACGGTGTTATGATTGGGCGCGGTGCAATACATAATCCGTGGATCTTCCGACAGATCGCTCAATTACGCGCAGGAATGCAACCAATGACAGTCACCCCCGCGGACAAATACGATTTTCTGACGCGCTACCTGGAGATGTGTTGCGACGAAATGCCCGAACGCCTGGCGCTGAACAAGCTGAAACAGTTGATAGGACAGTTTGGCATTGAGCTGCCCGGCGCAGCCGCACTGCGCAGTGCAGTGCACCACTCGTCCAGCGTCGCGGAAGCGCGTGACCATCTTGATCGCTTCTTTGCCTGGCATATTGAAGCAATGGCAGTCGGTTGACACATCGGAAGCCTTGCAGTACCATGCGCAGACATCGAGCATCACAATGCACTGTTGTACACTATGCGCATCTGCCAGCAAAGATGCTTATAGATTATCAGAATGTGGTCTGCCATCTATGCTGGATCCCGGCAGGGCGCTGGAGAGACTATGAATGATCAGATTGAAGCGTTTCTGCAGTACCTCGCAGACGAACGCAATCTTGCCGCCAATACTATCGCGGCATATCGTACCGATCTCGATCAATTCTGCGACTTTGTGAGCGCAAGAAGTCGGCGCGAATGGTGTGATGTTTCGCACGATGATATTCTGGCATTTATGCTTTATCTCCGCGAGCGTCGCTATGCCAGTTCGACAGTTGCACGCAGAGTTGCAGCAGTAAAGTCGTTCTTCGCGTTCCTGACTAGAAGCGGCGTCGTCCCACACGATCCAACCAAGCGGATCGATTCGCCAAAGGTTGATCGCGATCTGCCACGTGCGCTGACTCCGCACCAGGTAGACGAACTGCTGGAGTTGCCGTTGCGTTCGCCAACACCAGAGCGCATCCGGGATAAGGCGATGCTCGAACTGCTGTACGCCACCGGGATGCGGGTAAGTGAACTAGTGGCGTTGAATATGACTGACATCGACCTGGTACGGGGCACTGTGCGCTGCACCGGTAAAAACAGTCGCGTACGCGTCCTGCCGATCAATGAATCCGCAGTGACTGCGCTGGAAGAGTACTGTGATAACAGTCGCAGCCAGCTTGCCCGTGGGAATGATGCGCCAACCGACGCGCTGTTCCTCAACCATCGTGGCAAGCGTCTGACACGTCAGGGGTTCTGGTTGATCCTTAAACAGTACGCCGAAGAAATGGGGCTTGGCGACCTGACGCCGCACGTGCTGCGTCATTCGTTCGCAGTGCATATGCTCAACGCTGGCGCCGACCTGCGCGCTGTGCAGGAACTGTTGGGGCATACGTCGATTTCGACGACGCAAATCTACACCCACATCAACCACGCATCGTCGGCGCAACCACTACGGTCGGAACCGCGCGCCACCGAAGTCAATGGCGTGATCAACGAGCAGGCGCTCGTTCCGGAGGAAAAGTAAAACGTGCAGCGTTGAACCAGAGGAGTACCTGTGTGCGTTTCATCCAGCGAGCCGGGGACGGTGCAAGCCTGGTGGTATGCGCAGTAGGGAAGGGCGCTGAGGAGCTGAATGTGCTTCGAGTGATCGTTCAGGGCGGTTCAGGGCGTTGGCGCTGAACGGTAACTGGGGCGGAACCGCGTGTTGCATGTCTTGCGCAATGCGTCCCCAGGCGAATGATGATCGCCTGGTTTTTTTATTAAACAGGAGTTGTTCTATGCCAGCAACTACATTGGATCAGTTGGTCTCGCTTTGCAAACGGCGTGGCTTTGTGTTTCCTAGCTCCGAAATCTATGGCGGACTGCAAGGCGTCTTTGACTGGGGACCACTAGGGGTTGAGTTGAAAAACAATATTATCTCCTCCTGGTGGCGCACCAATGTCTATGAGCGCGACGATATGGAAGGGCTGGATGCCGCCATTTTGATGAACCGCCTGACTTGGCGCTATTCCGGTCACGAGGAAACGTTCAACGATCCGCTGGTCGATTGCCGGGACTGTAAGAGCCGCTGGCGCGCCGATCATATCAAGGGGCGTTGCCCCAACTGCGGTTCAACCAACCTGACCGAGCCGCGACCGTTCAATATGATGTTCAAAACCACTGTCGGTCCTGTGGCAGACGCCGACTCATTTGCGTATCTACGCCCAGAAACAGCGCAGGGTATCTTTGTCAACTTTGGGAATGTGCTGGCGACCAGCAGCCGTAAACTGCCGTTTGGCGTCGCACAGGTTGGCAAAGCGTTCCGCAATGAGATCAACCCGCGTAACTTTCTCTTCCGTGTGCGCGAGTTCGAGCAGATGGAGATCGAATACTTTGTAATGCCTGGAACTGAGGACGAATGGCACCAGCGTTGGCTGGAGGATCGGCTCGCCTGGTGGGAGAGCATCGGCATCCCGCGCACGCGCATCAAGATTTACGATGTGCCGCCCAACGAACTGGCGCACTACTCCAAACGCACGTTCGACCTAATGTACGACTACCCGACCCTGGGGTACGAGGAGGTCGAAGGGATCGCCAGTCGCACCGACTATGACCTTGGTTCACACAGCCGCGACCAGGAGACGCTCAACCTGACGGCGCGCGCTAATCCCAACCGCGATAGCAATGCCAGGCTGACCTACTACGATCCAGAGAGCAGACGGCATATCGTGCCCTTCGTGATCGAACCGTCGGCTGGTGTGGGGCGTTGTTTCCTAGCAGTGCTCGCAGAAGCCTATGATGAACAGATGGTTAAGGCGCCTCCAGCTGAACGAGTGAGCACTGTTACCGACGCCCTAGAAGCATTCCTCAAGTCAGTCGGCAGAAACGAAAAACTGGCACCCGAAACACGTGACACGCTCATTGAACGCGGACAGGCAATCCTGGCGGGATTGCCAGAGACCATGCCTCAGATCGAGACGTTGCTGGCAATGCCAGGCGCTGATCAGGTTGAAGCCGGAAAGAAACTACGTGGTCAGGTGCAGGGACTGATCGATGAATACTTCCGTACTGTGCTACACTTGAAACCGCATCTTGCACCGATCCGCGTCGCTGTCTTTCCACTCAAGCGCAACCACGAAGGTCTGGTTGCCATGGCGCGGGAGCTGCGCAAGGCGATCCAGAGCGGAAGTTTCTTTCGCACAGTCTACGATGATACCGGCGCTATCGGCAAACTTTACCGCCGCCAGGACGAAATCGGTACGCCGTACTGTGTGACAGTCGATTTCCAGTCGCTCGAAGATGGCACTGTCACCGTGCGCGACCGCGATACCATGCAGCAGGTGCGCATCCCGGCGTCCGAGGTGCGGGCGTATGTGGCAGGAAGAGGATGAAGGTTGAAAAGTGAAACCTCGTTTCTCTCAGGAAGGTTGAGAATATAACCTGGTGTTCGTCCAGGAGCCTGCTGGCTCATAACGTTCTGGCCGTAGGGCTGATAAGGATTGTGAACATAATCCAGTATGCCGAATCGGCTGCAGGCTAGTACTTGACCACCCTGATTACTTAGGATCAAAGCGATGAAACTTGCGCCAAGCATTGGCCGCGGTAACTCGCCATTCCACGGTGGAGCGGGCGGTGTTTCGCGCCTGCATCCACGCCTCTCTCCGCTGGCGCGCGCTCGCTCTCTCCATCAGCCGCCGACCCAGCCGCTGGCGGGACGGAATGGAGCATTCTCTTTCCACCATATTCAGCCAACTCCCGCGCTTCGACGTGAAATGGAACCTCCACCTCCGCGTCAGCTGTCGGGCTTCCTCCGGCGAGAAGGCCTGATACGCCAGAGCAGGCGTATAGACGTTCAGGCTGTCCAGCACGACCCGGATGACCTCCGCTTCGGGAAACGCCTCGTCCACCAGCCGCTGCATCTGCCGGGCAACATCTTCGTTCGTCCGCTGCTCCGTCACGTGGACGGCCCGCCGTCCGCTCAGAGGTCGGAAAAACGAAAACAGGGCGCAGACGCCGTGGCGCTGGTATGCATCATCCACTCGTTGGCGCTGGTCTGGTTCCATCGGCAGGGGCTTCCCAACTTCCTCCAGCAATGGATATGGCCGTGCGTCTGTGCAGACCATCGGGCGCTGAGGATTGTCGGGCGCGGCGGAGCGCTCGCGCCCATTTTCCATCTGCCAGAGCGACTAAGACGTGCGCTGTCCGAGGCATCGCTGCCGCTTCTGCCAGGGCGTGCGTTCGGTTTCACCCGCGGCACACCGTTGTGTCGGAGATGGATGCTGCCACTCCCAGTTCCACCAGTCGGTCAGCCAGAAGGTGCATCGTCCAGCAGTTCCAGCCCTTCGGCGACGCGCTGCAGGCCAGCGCTACGAGCAACGCTGCTTGTTTGCCGTCCGGTTTCGGCTGGGCGTCGGGGAGGGAACACTCCTGTAGGGATGCTTCCCGTCTCTCTGAAGCACACCGCTTGCAGATGTTGCGCATAGTTTCGGGGGTTGCCTGGAGCAGATTGGCAATCGGGCCGTCGGTTTTACTTTCGGCTGAGAACAGAAGGACGGGGGCGCAGGCGAGGGTCGCGCTTTGGTCACTCCTTTAGTCAAGCCAGGAAGTGAGCGCGCTGCTCCTCCGTCAGAGTCACTGGTCTTGGGCCGAGACATCTTCCTTTGGAGCATTTTGCAGAGGAGGAAAGGATACCCAAAGCAACCAATGTGATCAAGTACCGGTGAAGATTGAGCAACAAATCCAGTATCTCGAACTGGTCACGGGATTAAAGCCGTCGACTCTACGGGGCAAAGCCTGCCCGTGCGGGCGAAAGCGGAATAATTGCCAAACAAGCTCTCACATCTACAGGACAAAGCTCGCCCGCGCGGGCAAGGGCGGATTTATAGCAGTTCTCGTAGAGTTGAACCTGTTGAACAAGATTGCATCGGACGACCGCAATCATCACCATTGCGCTCCCTGCGTAGCGACCGAAATGAATTTCAGTCTACACTTCACTGAAAGCGGGCGTCTCGTACGACACAGCAGACCTGGACAAGGGTCAACGTATCTGAGAACTGCTATAATTCCTCAAGACTCATTACGGTTGAATAACTGACATCTGACTGGTCACCACTTCGTCGGTTGGAATGATAGGATTATGCGTGCGGCGCCAGTTGACTGTCGGCATGATCAACTCCGGTCGCACCCGATCACGATGCTGCATCACCACGCGCATCACCGATTCGAGTAGCGTCTCACTCAGATAGTGCGGCTTCAGCCCAAGGTCTAGCAGGCGCGTATTAGCAGCGTTGTAATAGTGCTCTTCCTTCTCGACGCGCGGATTTGGCAGGTGATTAATCGTCACATCGAGACCGAACTCCTGTGCTGCTTCGCGCACTGCTTCGGCAAGACCGGCGACATTAAACTGCTCGGTGAACTGATTGAACACACGAAACTCGCCGCGCGCCGCCGGATTGAGGATCGCAAGCTCGACGCACGCCAGCGTATCGCGAATATCGAGGAAGCCGCGCGTCTGCCCACCCTTGCCGTATACTGTCAGCGGCAACCCGATGACTGCCTGCACGAGGAACCGATTAAGCGCTGTACCGAAAACCCCATCGTAATCGAAGCGCGTCGCCAGACGCGGATCTAGAGTTGTTTCCGGCGTCTCGACGCCATAGACCACCCCCTGATTCAGATCGGTCGCGCGCAGACCCCAGATGCGACACGCGAGCAGGATGTTAGTACTATCATGCACTTTTGTGGCATGATACCAGCTGCCGGGTTGTTTCGGATACGGGAGCGTATCGGTGCGTCCCTTATGCGTAATGGTGATGTACCCCTCTTCGATATCGATGTTTGGCGTGCCATACTCGCCCATCGTACCGAGTTTGACCAGATGACAATCCGGTGCGTGATCGGCAATCGCATAGAGCACATTCAGCGTGCCGACGACATTATTGACGTGGGTGAACACAGCGTGCTGACGGTCGATCATCGAATAGGGAGCGCTCCGCTGCTCACCGAAATGGACAACTGCCTCCGGCTGAAAATCACGGATTACTGGCTCCAGGAAGGTATAGTCACACAGATCGCCAATGAACGGTATGATGATTTTGCCCGTTAGCTGACGCCAGACTGCGATGCGTTGCTGGAGTGTCTCAATCGGCGTCAGGCTTTCGGTACCGAGTTCATGATCCCAAAGACGCCGCGAGAAGTTGTCAAGAACGGCGACCTCATGGCCACGCTGCGAGAGGTGCAATGCAGTGGGCCAGCCGAGGTAGCCGTCGCCGCCAAGGACGAGAATACGCATACGAGAAACTCTCCTTAGGTTTCGGGTGAGCGGGTGATTTCCCCTGAGTATACCACAGACACTGCACAAGTGTAGCATCGAAGTGTCAAGATCATATTAAGGGCAGGTAAAATTATAACGATTCCGGATCCGGCGCGAACTGGTCATGCAGCTCCTGTAATCGTTCATCAGTGTGACGCGCATAGTACTGCTCAGTGATCCGGGTATTGGCATGCCCCAGGATCGCCGAGACTTCGGAGAGTTGTACGCCTTCGTTGAGCAACCAGGTCGCAACAAAATGCCGAAACGTATGTGGCGTAACAGTACGCAGCGCGCGCGCTTCACGGGTGCGCCCTTCCCGCTCGACCTGACTGGCAATGGCACTCGCCGCATCGGTCACAATACTCCAGGCGGCAATACGCCCCAGGCGCCCGCCAGCGCCGCGCGGTCCGTGCGAAATGAAGAGCGCTTCGGCGTGGGGAAAGGCAGTGCGTCTCACCGTCAGGTAGCGCGCAATTGCTCGCTGCGCATGGTCACGCAAAAAAATGGCGCGTCGTCGTTGTCCTTTTCCGACCACGAATGCGCGGGGGGCGACACTGCCATCGTCGGTGAGAACATCATCCACATTCAGGCTCAACACTTCGGAGATGCGCGCACCGGTAGAAAAGAGGGTGTGCAGAAGCGCAGCATTGCGGAGCCTGTTGAGCCGATCACGCTCACCGCGGCGCCCTGGTTCGACTGGCGGTAATTCACCATCGTAGAATGAGACCAGTCTGCGCAGATCGGGGACATCAGGCGCGCGACTTGCGTAGGCGCGGGGAAGGGCGTCACGCAGGTGCAGACGAACCAGCGCTAGATCACACTGCAGGCAACCGCGATCGGCAAGGAATTTGCAGATTGCCAGCGCCCCGTGACCATAGGTCAACACCGTTCCGTCTGCCAGATCAGTCAGTGATTCGATCCAGGCTCCCAGGTCGGTTGCACGGATATCGGCGACAGTGCGCCGTCCTTCACGCTGCGCCCATAGCGCGAATGAGCGCCATGCGTCACAGTAGGTTTCGACAGTGGACGGTGCCAGCGGCTTGCGGCGAGAACGCTGCGCTGCCGCCCACGCTTCCGCAACCCCAGTAAGCGCCAGGTCTGTCATAATCCTCTCGTTCAGTATGCAGGCGGGCGCCGCCGATCCAGCACCTCCTGCTAGATCTCACGCAGTTCCATCGCATCGATTGCAGCGCAAAGCACTGAAGCAACGGCGCGATTGCCTTTATCGACAACCAGCGTTGCCACACCGAGCGCAGCAAGTTCTGGATACTCGTCCATACTCAGGGGGATGACTGTCAGGTCACGAACCGTACCCAGCACATCCTCGCAACTCCAGACCGTTCCATCGATAACGCCATTCATCACCAGGTGCAGCTCTTTTGCGTCGTCGATCTCGACAAATTCGACACTCCGCCCGCGACAAATAGCACGAACAATGAAGGCATGATCGCTCAACGAGGGATCGATGCCAATCTGCATACCATCGTGAATGCCAGACCCCGAGGCATTGTGCAGCAACAGAACGTAGTGCGCCATATAGGTTTCATCGCCCAGTTCGGCAACCACATCGATTTCGGGGCTAAGCAACGCTGCGTGGCGTGAGAGGAGCGCCCAATCGCACTGCTGCATCATCAACATCTGCACTCGTTGCCCTGAACCACGGATGAAACGCAGTTCCAGGTCGACTGGCAGGCGGTCAAACTGAGTGCGCAGGCCAGTTGCCAGCCCGGCCAGGCGGCGCGAGTAGATCAGCGGCAGCGCACCCACCAGCGGACGACGCATTGCCAGTGACCAGAGTAACGGGTACTCGATAGCAATGGACATAGGTGCCAAGCCGACCACGCGCTTCGAGACGAACCGCACCGACCGACGTCAGGTAGTTCAGCGCTGCCTGAACTGTCCCAGCACTGGCATCCAGTCGTGCAGCATACTCATGAACGCGTGTAATCCGATCCCCCGGAATGCGTTCGAGGATCGAACGCGCCAGCGCGGCAACGGTCTGCCCATGTTTCGAGAAAAGGGTTTCGACATCCGCGTGCACAGAGGAATCCCTGTCGGACTGACGGTTACGGTTCATTGCACAACTCTGAGCGCTTGACCCTGAATGTAGCACAAAGCGCAGAGTCGTGTCAACTCTGGTTGACACGAGGTGATGTTGGCAGTACTATGCGCCATCTAGCGGGAGATAAACGAATGCGGCTTTCGGAAACGACGGGAGGAAGCGCGATGAGCGCAGTGATCGAGTTCGACAACGTCTCGAAACGTTTTCTGCTCCAGCATGAGCGCCATACCACCTTACGCGAGCGTCTATTCGGGGTCTTCCGTCCGCGCACACTCCGGGATGAGTTCTGGGCGCTGCGCGATGTCAGTTTTACGGTGGAGCGCGGCGAAAGTTTTGGGCTGATCGGGCATAATGGCGCCGGAAAGAGCACGGCGCTCAAGTTGATGACGCGCATCCTTGAGCCAACTTTGGGGCGGGTGCGATTGCGAGGACGAGTTGCTGCCCTGCTCGAACTCGGCAGCGGTTTCCACCCCGAATTGAGCGGACGAGACAATGTGTTTCTCTACGGTTCGCTCATGGGTCTTAGCCGACGCGAGATGGCCGCACGGCTGGATGCGATCGTCGCGTTTGCCGAGATGGAAGATTTTCTCGATCTGCCAGTTAAACATTATTCCTCCGGTATGTACACACGCCTGGCGTTCGCTGTGGCAACGGCAGTAGACCCCGACATCCTGATCACGGATGAAGTGCTGGCGGTCGGTGATGAAGCATTCCAGCGCAAATGCATGGATCGTATCTTGAGGTTTCGTCATGCCGGGAAAACGATTATTTTCGTTTCGCACGCGCTCGACACAGTGCGTACCCTGTGCGATCGCGCAGTGTGGCTCGACCGTGGCGTTGTCCGTGCGATCGGTGCAACTGGGGAGGTGATCGATGCCTATCTTGCCGATGTGAACCGACGTGAATACGAATCACTGGCACAGATGGACGCGCTGAGCATTGACCCGACACGCCGTTTCGGGTCGCGCGAGGTTGAGATCATCGGTGTGGAACTGCTCAATGCGGAAGGCGTTGCATGCCCGATCGCCCTTACCGGTGCGCCAGTGACGTTCCGAGTCCGGTATCGCGCTCATCAAACCGTGCCACGACCAGTGTTCGGGCTAGCGATCCATCACGAAAGCGGTACGCTTCTGGCCGGACCGAATACCCTGTTTGCCGGACTGGACATTCCTGCAGTGCGTGGCGAGGGAGTGGTTGATATGCGCGTGGCAGCACTGCCGTTGCTGGCGGGGCGGTACCTCCTCAGCGCAGCAGTGTACGATGAGACGATGCTGCATCCCTACGATCACCATGACCGCCTCTATCATTTTGTTGTGCATAACAGAGACGGGAGCGAACGATTTGGTGCCCTCATTTTAGGTGGTCAATGGTCATGGCACGAGGAGTAACATCACAGCGTGCACCTTTTTTCATCTTTCATCTGGGGAACTCCTGCCAGCAAAGAGGCTTATTCGCAATTACAGAAGAAACGTTCTGAACGTTGCGTCACATTTGCAGAGCGGCGTGCAACAAGAATATCTGATACATCATAACACTCATTTGATCTGTTTGCTGCTGATGTTCGGATGGCTTGTCGCCTGTGGATCATCGACGACGAATCCGTTGACCCAACCAGGGTTGGGTGAGATGCGTCCGACAACCACAACGCGACCAACGCCACAACGCAATGCAGGTATCGCCCACACCCACAAATACAGCCGGGACAGCAGCGCCGCAAACGCGTTTTCTGCGCACATCTGCACTGGAATTTGGCGTAGTGGTGCACCTGTACTATATCGCAGTCGGGTGTTGATGCTGACGAACATTGCCGGTTTCGATTGGGTGCGTCAGCAGGTGCACTGGAAGGACATCGAAGCAGCGCCAGGTGTCTACTACTGGGATGAACTCGACCATATCGTTGCCGACGTGGCAGCCAGCGACACCCAACTACTGATCAACATTGTGCAGTCGCCACCATTCTATGCGCCGGGGAATGGCGGCAAACCGCACGATCCGGTTGTCATGGGAAATTTTGTGGCAGCCATGGTGGAACGCTACGGTAATCGGATTGCTGCCGTTGAAATCTGGAACGAACCGAACCTGGCAGTCGAAAACGGCGGTCGGGTGACCCCTGACGATCCGGGGCGATACGTCGAGTTGCTTGCAGAATGCTACCGTCGCATTAAGGCGATCAATCCCAATGTATATGTGCTGGCTGCTGCACCAGCGTCCACTGGCGTGTTCGATCCAAACCGCGCGGTTCCTGACATTGATTACCTGCGCGCGATGTATACCTACAAAGACGGCATGATCCGCGACTATTTCGATGCGCAGGCAGTGCATCCCGGCGGCGCGGCGAACTCGCCCGACTGGCTCTACCCCGATCTTCCGGGCAACCGTCCGGGATGGAATGATCACCCGACCCACTACTTTCGCCACGTCGAGAATGTGCGCGCCCTGATGATCGAGCATGGTCTCGGTGATCGGCAGATCTGGATTACCGAGTATGGATGGGCGACGCCTAACACGACTCCAGGGTTCGAGTTCGGCAATCTGTTGACATTTGAGGATCAGGCAGACTACATCATCCGCGCCATCACGCGGGTGTATGAACAGTACCGTGATAAGCAGGGACGTCCATAGGTCGGGGCGATGTTTTTGTAGAATATGAACTTTTCGGTTCTCTGGGGAGCGCAGGGAAACCCACAACACGAGCAGGCGTCGTTCAGCATCCTCAATCCGGACTGGAGTCCGCGCCCGGCGTTTCTGGCGTTGCAGGGGCTGCATCAGCGGCTGAAGGCTGATCAGCAACGGTGATCGTCGGGAACTGCCGCAGCGCATGCTGAAGAACGCCGTATAACTCGGACATCTGATACGGTTTTTGAATAAACCCTTCAATCATCTGGCCCGCAAAGCGTTGCAACACTTCATGCTGACTGTACCCGCTCGATACAACCACAGGCATGTGGGGAGCAAGCGCGCGTAGTTCACGCAGGGTGGTCGGCGCATCCATACCCGCCAGGTTCGCATCGAGCAGGACGCACACAATCTCTGAAGACTGTTCCTGCAACGCTTGAAGCGCGGAAGCGCCGTCCGCAACCACGACGACACGAAAGCCGAGATGGGTGAGCAGTCGCGCAGTGACATCGCGCACGTCGGCTTCGTCATCGACAACCAGAACGGTCGTGGACGGGACGGGCGGCAACGATTCCCGATCACGATCTGCGCTGCTGTCGCGCTCAACGCGAGATGGCGGAAAAAGCACGGTGATCGTTGTTCCACAACCGGGAGCGCTATCGACGATGATCGCGCCGTGGTGGCGCCGGACGATGCCCAGGATCGCCGACATGCCCAATCCCCGCCCGACTGATTTGGTGGTGAAGAAGGGATCGAACATACGCCGCTGGGTACGTTCGTCCATGCCGCATCCGGTATCGGCGACTTCCAGCAGCAGGTAGCGACCCGGCGGCGCCTGGTTGTTGATACGGTTGCGCTTCAAAAACGCTTCATCGCAATCGCAGACATCTGTGCGCACTGTAATTGTGCCTTCGCCGGAAGGGAGCGACTCAGCGGCGTTGAGGATGAGGTTGAGCACGATCTGCTGGATGTGCGACGGGTCCGCCTGAAAGACCGGCAGGTTAGGAGCGAGATGGAGTTCCAGGCGCGCCTGTTTGCCGACCGAGACCCGCAGCATTGCTGCCATACCCTGCACTATCTCGGTCAAATTGACATCGGAAACCTGGTAATTTCCCTTGCCAGCATACGCCAGCAACTGGCGCGTCAATCCGGCTGCGTAGCGCGTTGCCAGCATCGCATTGCGAATCGGTTGAGCGGCGGGGTCGTTGCGGGAAAGGGTCAGGAGCGCAAGGTCGAGGTTGCCGAGAATGGCCGTCAACAGATTATTGAAGTCGTGCGCCACGCCGCTTGCCAGCACGCCAAGACTTTCCAGTTTTTGGGTGTGCTGAAACTGACGTTCCATTTCCAGGCGCTCGGCTTCGGCACGCTTCTGATTGGTGACATCGAGAATATAACCGAGGAAATAGACCGGCTTCCCCTGATCGTTGTACACGACAGATGTATAATCATCGACCCAGCGATACTCGCCATCGGCGTGCATCAGGCGATACTCCCGGCGAAACCAGAGTGTCTTTTGGTGCAGGTAATGGACAATTTCGCGGTTGATCCGCACATAATCCTCTGGATGGATCAACGAGGGATAGCTGAGTCTGTGCGCAGTGAAATCTTCCGGCGCATATCCAAACTGCTCCTGAACATTGGGGGAGACGTATGAGACGGGCCAGTCGCGTCGAGCTTCCCAGCGAAAGATCACCGTCGGTCCGCCGATGAACAGACGACGTTCTTCGCGCAGCATGGCTTCGCTTTCGGCAAGCGCTTGTTGCGTTCGCCACTGCTCTGAGACATCGCGCGCAACCAGCATATATCCGCTCTGCTGTCCACGGCGGTCACGCAGGATGGTCAAGCGCACATCAAGCACCTGTTCATTGTACTCCAGACGAAGCGGCTCTTCGAGCAGAACACCCGAACCGATTTGCGCCAGCTGGGGGATATGCTGCAGAACGAGTTGAACCGGTTGCCCGATGGGATTCGTCAGACCGAGCAGACGGTATGCTGCTGGATTGCAATCGATCACCTTGCCCTGTATATTGAACACCAGCACTCCGTCGTTCAACTGCTCGAACAGGTGCGTATAGGCGACGGGATGCGCATCAAACAGCCTGGGTCGGAACAATGCCAGGTAGAGCAATATTCCATTCACCGGCAGCAATAGCGGTGTGATGTCGAAGACACCAGCAAACTGGCGGCTGATATAGAAGATCAACCCGATGGCCATCAGAAAGAACAACCCGCCGACTGTCACGGCGATCGGCATGCGATGAAGACGCAGCGCCCGCCCCCAGAACCGGATCAGCACCCAGAGTCCGATCAGCACCACCAGGTATGAATAGCCAACGTTGAGCCAGTACCAGGGACCGTATTCAAAGGTTACAGCGAGCGACGAACCGGGTGACATCACGTTGATACGCCGGTAGAAGAGATGATGCCAGTCATTGGTAATGTTCACCACAAAGGTCAACACCGGGAAAAATGCCAGCATCGCCACCTGTTTCTTCGTCAGGCGCGCAATAGTTTCGGTGTAGATCAGCGTAAACCAGAGCCAGCACGGTGGGACGGCAAGAAGACCAATGTACCTGATCCGCACAGCGAGCAGGGCAAGATCGGGAGATACTGCGCTGATCTGCAGGGCATAGCCCCACGCCCAGATTGCGCTGGCAATCATCACCAGCGCAAAGGGAAGAGCGCTATTGGCTTCACGATGCTGCAGGATGACAAACGCCAGAACAATCGCTGCGCTGCCGCTGATCAGCAAACCCAACAGAAACAGGGTCATACCCATAGATGCGATACCCCCGCCGGACAGGAACGGAGCGTAGACGATCAGCGTGGATCGTTGAACCTTCTATGCAACACACCATGGTGCGCCGATTGGCGTCACAGCGCGGCGATAGGTTATATCTGGGAACGTCAGGGTTATATGTCACATTCTTCAAAAAATATACCACGAAATCCTGATCAAACATCACCAGAGTTTGGAGCGGTTCAATTGTGCATACACGATATCGATCGCCCGCTCCCACGACCATTGCGCTGCATCGGCGGCTGCACGCTGACCTTTAGCGCGGCGCTCTTCGGGATGGTGTGCAACGTGGCGTAACAGTTCAACGAGTGCATCGCCGTCGGGTTCCGCCCACTGCGCGCTGCGACCGTAGAACCCGCCAGCATCTGCGGGAACCAGACCACGGATCGGCAGCGGGTAGCCGTTCTCGTGGTTCAAAAACGCTGTTGGTCCGCTCCAATCGGTTGCAATTGCAGGAATGCCACACGCCATCGCTTCGAGGATCGGCATCCCCCATCCTTCGCCGCGTGTGGGCAGCACGAAGCAGTCGGCGCTGCGGTACAGTTCAGCCATACGCTGCGCATTCAGCGTGCGGTTGTAGAGCAGTGTCACCGGCGGCGAGGGCGACGGCAACAGCGCCGCGATCTCACGCACCGGGTTCTCATCAGGGGCGCGACAGTCGATCTTCAGCACCAGCACCACCGGATCATTAGGACGAAAGGCAGCGCGGTAAGCGCGGATCAGTACATCCCATCCTTTGCGGCGGCTCCACTCGAACACCGACAAAAAGACGACGCGGTCGGTCAGATGGGTGCGGGGAGAACCCGGTGCAAAACACGCTAGGTCGACACCTAGGGGAACAACATGGATGGGACGGGTCACGCCACTGGCGGCAAACACGTGTGCCCCCCAGACAGTTGGGGTCCAGACTTCGTCCATCTGATTGGCTTGCTGAACCCATTCCTGCGGCAAACGGTCAAACTCGAGCATGGTAAAACCGATGCGGTAGCGCCCGCTGTTCTTCGAGAAACGATCCCCCGGCGCGTATACGACCTGTGGCACATCAAGACGAAGTGGAGCGCGTTGCAACATGGCGATGCGCGGGTGAACGCCACCCATCATAATATGCTCATCGCGATCAGCGCCATATAGGTAGAGTGGGCGAACCGCGACACCGCGCGCATCGAGACCAAGGACAAACGCCAGAGAGGAACCGCTGTAGCCGGTAAGCGATGCGAATGACGAATGCCAGACTAGATTCATGTGAGAACCAAAAATCAAGAACCGGGAACCGAGAACCGAGAACCAGAAACCGAGAACTGAGAACCAGGAACCGAGAACTGAGAACCAGACAGTTCAAAGTATACCCCATTCTGCTTGTGCTATAATGCGCTGGATTATTTCGCTGGTATGGTATAAGGTCGTCAGGTTTGGCTGCTCCGAAAGCAACACGCGCTCCGGTCGCCTGGTCAAGAGCGTTCATCAATCCGCATGGCTGGCAACCAGGGTTGCCACTGGCAGTGACAGCGCTTGGCGTCCTGATCGCACTGATGGTCGCCTACACTGCGCAACCGCAGGTAACGCTCGATATTGGCGCCCGTCTTGACTATCCCTACCTTCGCGATATGCACGGGCGTGAGTTTACCGCACAGACGGTTCTCATGCGGGTTGCTGCGCTTCCCAGTTCAAACGAGGTTGTTGTTGCGACTCCATTGCGTGAAGATGCACGCATGGTGACGCTAACATTGGATGACTGGCAGCCCGATACAGTTCATCCACGCCGTCTGATTGCTGTCTATGCCAACGACCGTCGAGTTGACACCCTCAATGATCGCGGCGGTGCCCGGCGTTTTCGCCTGCTCCTGCCCGACGACATGGATCTGTCTGGCGGTATGCGATTGCGCATCGAAGCGATCCCGGACCGCACGCTCGAAGTACCGCCAGTGCGCCTGATCGACGCTGAAATCGCCAGAGCGCTGACCTATCGCTGGACAAGCGAACGCTCGACGATCACACTTCCTGCATTAGGACACGGCGATTGGCGCGTAGAACTGCGGGCACTGGTAGCGCATCCAGATGGCGGCGCAGTTGATGCACGCGTCTTCGCCAATGGAGAAATGATCGCTGCCCTGCCTGAGACGCCGGGTATGCGCCGCTATCTGTTGATCGCGCCAGCGCGCACCCTCAACAACGGAAACCTGAATCTGGACATCTCGGCGAATCCGTACCGCGATCCGCGCCCGCTAGGGGTGTCGCTAGAGCGTGTGGCAGTAACGCCGCTCACCCGCGCGCCTGGTGTGACGCTGCCGCCGTGGAGTGCAGTGTTGCCAGCACTGACTATTGTCGCCAGCATGTACGGCGCCCTTCGCGTAGCGCGGGTTCCGGCATGGATTGCATGCAGTGCGAGCATCATGGTGGCGCTGATCGGCGCGTGGGCGCTGATAGCGTACCGCTACCCGACTGGACTGTTCCTGGAGCCGCTGGCATGGTTTATGCTTTTCACCCTTGTGCTGACGCCTGTGGCAGATCGCGGTGTGGACTGGATCTTCCGTAAACTCGACGCCCCTCTTGAACCGGCAGTGCGATATGCACTGCTGGTTATCTTTCTCGTCGGTCTCTGGCTGAAAGGCGGCGGATTGCTCTTCCCCTATATGCGCGCTATCGACGTCGGCTGGCACATGGATCGCGTACGCTGGATCCTCAATGGACACTGGTCGGAAATGTATCTTCCCGGCGCGTTCTCAGAGTCGGTAATGCCGATCAATGAGTGGGGACCGAATCGCCCTGTCATTCCCTATTCACCATTTTTTCACCTCTTTGCGACGGTTTTTGCACTCTTTCCATGGTCGCTCGAAACCAGCGCGAACCTTTTCAGCGCCCTGCTCGACAACAGTCGCGTCTTTCTGATCGCGCTTCTGGCGCGCAAGGCGAGGTTGAGCCATCGCGCGACGATCTTCGCAGCGCTGATCTATGCTGTCACACCGGTTACCTTTCTATTGCATTCGTGGGGCAACATCCCGACGACATCCGGCATGTGGTGGACACTGGTCACCTCGACGGTCATGGTCGCACTGTATCCCCGTCTCCACGAATGGGGTCCGTTTGCTCTGCTTACCGTGCTAACGGTGATTACACTCCTGTTCTACACGGTGATGGCAGTCTTCCACATTGTGTTCATCGTCTGCTTCATTGGAATCGCGCTCATCGCACCAGTGAGGATCGACCGAAAGCCGCTTCGCCCTGTCGCACTCTCACTGGTCGTGGCGCTGGGAGCGGCAACGCTGATCTACTATGGCCAGTATATTTCACCGATTGTCGAGCGAACCATACCATATATGCTGAGTCTGGCAACAAGTGGTCCAGAAAGCGTCGGTGTGGTGCGTCCGCCGTTTAGTGATTACCTTTTCTCTTTCTGGCGGCACCTGCGGTACGATATGCGACCGGACGGCTTTTTATACTACGGTTTGCTCATTCCGCTCGCTTTTGTCGTTCCGGGTTTTGTTGCGTTGCGCAAGCGCCCGCTGCTGTGGGTGATGCTGGCAGCGTGGTTTTCGGTCGGAACCCTGTTCATGCTGGTGGGATATCGGGTGTCGATGGTTGACAAGCAGTTGTTCTACATTGTGCCCGCCATCTGCCTCTGCTGGGCGATCTATGCTGAGCGCTTCTGGCGGCGTGGATGGTGGGGGAAGGCGCTGGTTGCGACGATCTACCTGTTTACCCTGGCGACGGCGCTCGATCTCTGGGTGATTCGTATTCTGCGGTCGCCGGTGGTGTGAGGATATGAGGCGCGAGGGGATGAGGCGCGAGGGGGTGAAGGTTGAACGTTGCACGTTGAACGTGGGACGACCACGTGGAGGGGCGCAGCAGCGCCGCAGCGTGTGGGGATGAGGCGCGAGGGGTTGCAGGTTGAACGTTGCACGTTGAACGTGGGACGACCACGTGGAGGGGCGCAGCGGCGCTACGCACGCACCGGCGGCGGGGGCCATCGCGGGGGCGGCGCGAGGCGTGAACAGTGTAAGGCGAGGAACAGGCGAGAGTTCAGAGCATATGACACGAGCGCTTGCATCACACCACGAATATTTCAAAACAGGCATTGTGCAGCTACTCGCAACGATCGAGCGACGGGCAGGTCTGACGCTGGCGGCGCTCATTGCGCTGTACATCGCCATTCTTTTCTTTGGTCTGACATTCAAGTATCTCCATTGGGCGCAGGGATATGATCAGATCGACTATCAGCAGTCGATCTGGAATACGACGCAGGGACGCTTTCTTGAAATATCACACTATCGCCACACCGATCATCTGTGGGGGATGGATTTCATTCCGGCAATCCTGCTGGTCGTTCCGTTCTATGCGCTGTTTCCCTCAGCGTTGACGCTCAATTTTTTTCAGGCGCTTTTTATGGCGCTCGGTGCGCTGCCAGTGTATGGGATTGCGCGGGATCGCTTTGGCGGTTCGCGTCTTGCCGGGCTGGGATGGGCAGGCGTGTATCTGCTCTACCCCTCGCTCTGGTTTGTGACGATGAGCGCTCCATGGCAACCGCGCACGCTGGCAATTCCGGCGCTGCTGGGCGCATTCTTTTTTTTGCAGCGTGCTGCGAATGGACGGGCGAATGCACGTGATTGGGTCGCATACGTGGGATTGCTGGCACTCGCGCTGACAACCCGCACCGATGTGTCGCTGGTGGTGACCATGTTTGGCTTCCTGGCAGCGCTGTGGCGTGTCGGGTGGCGCTGGGTGCTGCCGCCGGTTCTCATCGGACTGGCATGGTTCCATCTCTCGACAAGTGTCGTTGTGCCGTCGTTCTATCGCCCAGACTATCAGATGCGAGAAGGGGACATTGGCGGGGTGACAGAGGGCGATTATACCGAAATCTGGCCCGGTAAAAGCCCGCAGCTTGCCTACTATTCGCATCTCGGCGACAGCGCAGGCGCTATTCTCTGGACGATTGTCAGTCGTCCTGTTGATGTGCTGCGCCTGATGCTAACGCCGGACAAAGTGGAATATCTGTTCCTTATGCTGCTACCGCTGGCATTGCTGCCGTTGCTTGCACCCGATGTTGCGCTGCTGGCGGCGCCGCCGCTGGCGATGAACCTGCTCTCGCTGCGCCCGTTTCAGATCACCGTACGTGAACAGTATCAGGCGCTCGTTATTCCTGGTCTGATACTTGCTGCCATCATCGGCGCTGCGCGGTTGTGGGGGTGGTGGCAGGCAAGAAGCACAGTGATAGACCAGCGCGGCGTCAGTGTGATTCGGCGCAACAATCGCGCATCACGTACAGCATATGTGCTGATGATCGGCGTGATTGGCATTGTGGCAGCAACCAATCTGGCATATCGCAATCCGGTGGCGACAACGGTGCTCTACCGAGAGACCCCTGAACGACTGGCAGCGATGGAGCGCCTGGCAGCATTGATCCCGCCTGATGCATCGCTGGGAGTCACGTCGTTTCTCGCGCCACGGATGATGCCGCGCCGCTTCATCTATTACGTGCCGCCCGATGAGTCGTTTCCGCCGATCGAGCGCGCTGAGTACCTCTTCATCGATACACGCGCCGCAGCATTGCGCACCGATCGTCACCGCGATTTCGTTCAGCGCCTGCGTGAGTCAGATCGCTGGCAGGTGATTGCCGAAGAACAGGATCTGCTGGTGATGCGTCAGACGCCGGACAATCCATAACAGTACGATGCTCGACCATCAAACGCTGCGGAAAGCGCGCGCTCTGCTGGCTGCCAGCCGGATCGCTCTGGTCGCCGTGGTTGTGCTGGCGCTGGCAATGCGTCTGTGGTTCTGGTGGATTCAGGCGCGCTCCGGCGCTGTGCCGCCTGGTGATCCGGAAGAGTACTATCGCGCAGCCATCCATATTCTGCACGGCGGCTACCACGACACCGGCAAGTGGCTGCGTCCGCCGGTCTATCCGGCATTTCTGGCGCTCCTGTTGCCGGCAGCCGGGATGCATGTCGCCGGTGCGTTGCTGATCCAGGCGTGCATCTTGAGCGTCGGGGTGCTGGCGTTCTACGCATTCGGCGCGCATCTCTTCGGACGTATCACCGGTCTGGTAACAGCGTTGCTGGCGGCGCTCTTTATTCCGCTGGCATCGTATGCCAGTTCACTCTACGCCGAGGCGCTGTTTGTAACTCTTCTGGTTGCCGGTCTGACGGCGCTCAACGACGCGATTGAACGCAAAAGCGGGCGAATGGCGTTCGGCGCTGGCATAATCCTGGCGCTTGCGGCGCTGACGCGCGCAGTTGGCATGTATCTGATTCCGCTGGCGGCGGCATGGATGGCATGGCGCGGCTGGTCCGACGGGTATCCGGTATGGCGCTGGCGTCACCCGGCGATCCTCCTGCTGCTGGGCGCAATGCTGGTCATCGGACCGTGGGCGGGGCGGAATTATCTAGTGCATAGTCGCCTGATCGTAAGCGACACGAACGGCGGCATCAGTATGTGGTACGGCACCGTGCGCAGTGATGCCGAACAGGCAGCAGGCGAGGCACGCCTGGCGGCGGTTCCGAACCTTGCCGACCGGCAGGCGCTTGCCCTGCACATGGCGTGGGATATCATTCGTGACGATCCAGTGCGGTTTCTCACCCGTATGCGCTTCAAAATCGCATCGCTCTACGCGCTTCAAACGCGCAGTTATGCGGTTGGCGATGTCATTTCCATCGACTCACGCGGCGCACCAATCGTACAGAATGCGGGTGAATATCGGCTGGAGCTGACCATACTGGCGGATGTGCAGTACATTGTACTAATGTTGCTGGCAATCGGCGGGTTCTGCTTTATACCGCAACCCGTGCGCGCCACGCCGACGTTGCTGTGGATCGGGCTGGCGACCCTGCTGGCAGCGCTGACAATTGGACATCCCCGCCTGCGCCTGCCGATTGTGGCGACAGTTCTGCCATTCGCAGCATATGCGCTGATCAGGCTACCGGCGCTCTGGCGGCAACCTGCTCGCTTCCTGCGTGACCGGCGCAGTTACGCGGCGCTGATCGGGGCAATGATCTTCCTGGCGTTCATGTTCAGCACCCGCTACATCTCGTGGATCGAAAGTCTTCGGTATACTGTGCCGGGACGCGCAGCGCTCGCAGCGGGTGATGTTCATCGGGCTGGCAGGTTATTGACACGGGCGCGAGAAGTCGCTCCCGACAACCCGTTGCGCGTGATCGACCTTGCCGATCTCTATCTGGCGCAGGGCGACAATGAGCGGGCGCTGGAACTCTACCGCCTGGCAGCGTCGATGGAACATCGCAGTCTATACGCGCAGGCAATGCGCGTGCTCACCGCTGCGGCGCTCGACAATCCGGCGGAAGCGGCAGCGGCGCTGCGTGCCATCGACGGCTACTGGCGCACCGGCAACGATCTGCTGGAATGGGCATGGAATGCGCAGCACATGAGCGCTCCATCGCGCGTCATTCCCGGCGATCCTGCTGCGCTCGGGTTCTACGCCGGGTTCGCGCCTGCCACTCCTGATCTCACCGTTGGGCGCTGGACATTGGGAGAGGGAAGAGTGCGGGTGCGCGGCGGATGCGGGACGCTGGTGGTGCGTATGCACGGACCTGCCGGGCGTATGGTTGACATCTCGCTTGATAACTGGAATATCCATGAGCGGATCACGCTAACCGGAGCGCCGCAAGAGATGCATATTTCCCTATCAGGTATACGCGAATGTGAGCACAATCCCGAACTGACAGTGTGGTTCACAAGTGCAACAGGACTGCTCGACCTGGAGATGGCGCCGTGGTACGGAGGAGTGGCAATTACTGACGTGCAGGTCACGCCGTAGGCGCCAGAGAATATCGCATACAGCATTGTTTTGAAAAGAAGACCTCGATGAATTCGCATACAGGCATGTCCGCCCTACTCGCATTATCAGACAAAACTGCAAAGAGTTTGTCTTCTCGCTCAGAGTTTGCGTGGACGCTGATAGCATGCGCTGCTGCGCTACCATGGCTTATTTATGTCGTTGCTGCATACATCAATCTCGATTTCTGGTATGACGAGATTTATACACTACATCATTTTGTGTTTGTTCCGATCTCAACGATTGTAACCGACTATCGCGCACCAAATAATCATATTTTCGCCAACATACTAAACCACCTTTACCTGTACGGGCTTGGCATCGATGATTTCGACCTGCTCAGAGAACCCTGGAAAATTCGCATACTAATGTTGTTTTACACATTTTTGACGTTTGTATATGTTTATAGGACTGTAAGAGACTTTTTTGATCCGTTAGCGGGATTTCTTGCAGTTATTATCTTGGGATCAACCCTGCCTTCTGTAAACTTTACTGTCCAGGTCAGAGGCTATACTTTGAGCATGACACTGCTCGGAATGATCTTATACTATAACTTGCATTATTATAGGAGTGGAAGTAGAATAAGTGGGTTTTTGGTCGTGGCACTAACTCCTTTGCTCTTTTACACCATACCATCAAATATCTACGTTACCGCACCTATTTTTATTTATTGGTTATCGAGGTATCTGTTTTCGCGGTCTAGAAATAAATATGCCCAACCTGACAGAAGATTAACATCCAACCGCGAGATAGAGCTGGCGGTCATGGTTGTGTCGGGCATCGCCGTCGCTACAGTCTGGTATATCCCTATCCTTCCAAAAGTTATCGACAATAATATGACAAGAACATCAGGAATGCCCAACTTGAGCACAATAACAGAACTTATGCCTGCATTTTTGGGACATCTCATCTCAAAACGATGGTTACTACTCTTACCAGTATTATATGGACTTATAAAGATTTTTAGGGATAAAAATCAGGATTACAGTGGATTTTACCTACTTCTGATATTAATGGTGCTTCCATTCTTATTGAGTGCTCTTAGGGGTGACAAACCGTTTGACCGAACATTTATTCCATTAGTCATCCCTTTCTCTATGATCGGGGGTATATCTCTGAAAGAAGCAATCAAAGGTTTCGATGTTCGATTTACTTCTATTTCTCTCGTATTGATCTTTCTTGCCGCTATCATCTCATTTACTTTTTCAGTAGTATATCGCGATAGAATCCTGCTATCAAATTTAGAATCTGGAAGGCATTTACAAGACATTACAAACAATTATTACCAGAATTATTATAAACCATCCGCACTTATGAAAGAGTTTGCTGAGATTTACCAGGAGGAATCTATCTTCATAATTCACAAGTGGGATAAGATGGCAATGCCGAGATATCTCGACTATTGGTTAGAAATTTACGGAAAAACATTAAAAGAATGGCATAAATCTCCTAACCTAGAAATAAAGAAGAGCTGGATTCGATCAAAGAAGCCCATATACGTGTTTACAAATGATGCAAACGTACAGCGTCTCCTGGAGAGTCGCTATCCTGATTTAAGTTGCAAGCGTATTACATCACCAGGGCAATTAGGCATGGTAATAGAATGCAACCACAGAGATCGACCCGAAGAATCAACTCTTGATCGCTCCCGTCCATGGGTTGCGCTGGGAAGAGGCTGGTATGCTACTGAATATGCCGGTTCCTTAGCCTATCGCTGGGGCAGCGCCAACAACACGCTCTGGCTGGTCAACCCGTATGATACGCCAATCCATATGACGCTGGCGTTGACCCTGGCGTCTTACGAGACGGCGCGCCCGGTGGAACTGTGGCACGATCGACGCCTGATCGCGCGCTGGGACGTGCAGCGCCCAATGCGCACCTATCGCATAGGAGTGACCGCACCGCCGGGACAAACCCGATTGCGCCTGCGTGCGCCGACGACGTATGACCCGCAGTCGCAGCGTGAGTTAAGTGTTACGGCATTAAAGGTGCAGCTTGCAGATTACACCGCTACGGAAAGCAAGTAACGTTATGAAGCGGTCGACGCGCTCGTCTGCTGAGCGGGCGGCTCCTTCCAGCAGCCGCATCGCTGCCATCTATGCGCTGGCGCTCGGATGCTACGTGCTGCTGGCGCTGATTGTCACCTGGCCCCTGGCGTTGCATTTCGACCGGCTTCTGTTCGGCGGAATCGACGGCGCGCCAGGGCGATTCGACTTTGCTGGCGGCGAAGAAGCTGGATTGCATCTGTGGCATCTCTGGTGGGTGAGCGAGGCGATCCTGCACGGCGCCAACCCGTTCTGGACCGACCTGCTCTTCTACCCGGACGGCGTGCAATTGTATGTGCAAACGCTCAGCGCGCCGAATGCAGTGCTTACGCTGCCGGTCTATCTGCTGGCGGGTCCGGTGGCGGCGTTCAACGCAGCGGTGCTGCTGGGTTTTGCGCTGACCGGGTTTGGCGTCTTTCTGCTCGCCTACCACTATGTGCGCGGATTCTGGGAGGCGCTGGTGTGCGGTGTGCTGGTTACGCTCGGACCGCTCCACATCGCACAGTTGCAGAACAGCCACCTTAACCTGTTCAGCCTGCACTGGATCCCGTTCTATATCTACGCCCTGGCATTGCTGGATCGCGGCGCGGAGCGCTGGCGCATTGCATGCGCTGCGGCAATCGCCGCGCTGGTTGTGCTTTCCGACTGGTACTGGGCATCGATCTGTGGCGTACTTACAATTGTATGGATGGCTGCACGGTTCGCAGCAGTTCGTGAGCGCCTGATCCTCGCCCGCCATTATGCGCTGTTTGCGATTGGAACGCTGATCCTGCTGGCGCCGTTTCTCGCCGGGATGCTTATGCGGCGTGACGTATTACCGATAGGTCACCAGGCGCGTGACGCGATCTTGGAAGCATATGTGTACAACTCGTCGGTCGACCTGTTCGGGTTATTCTTTCCGAATGTGTACCAACCGCTGTGGGGGGCGCAGGTCGAGCAATGGATGCGCCCGGTTGCCGAATACTTCGCTCCAAGCGTCTGGTATGTTCCGGCGGGATGGACCCTGATGGCGCTGGCGATTATCGGCGCGCGAACCGTCTGGCGGCGCGAGCGGCACCTGGCGTTCACTGCCATCGTGCTCTGGGTGTTGGCGATGGGTCCTGGTCTGCACATCCTGGGGAAGGACACGGGCATCCCAATGCCGTATGCGCTGCTTGATCGGCTTCCGCTGTTCGGGACAGCGCGCAAGCCAGCGCTGTTTATCGCGCCGGTGCTGATGGTGATGAGCATCGCAGCGGCGCAGGGGCTGGCACAGTTGCGCCGGGGGACGCCAGATGTCTGGCGCATGCTACCGATAGCAGGGGCGTTAGCGGTAGGGTTGTTCGAACTCTGGCTGCCGTCAGGGCGCGTCTTCCTGCCGCTGGAGCGCCCGGCAGTTTATGAACAAATTGCAGCGCGCCCCGGCGCCGTCGCCGACCTGCCGCTCGATGTGCTCGAAACAAGCCGCACCTTACGGAATCAGATCGTCCACGGTCAACCAATCATCGGCGGGTTCATCGCGCGCCGACCGGCGTATGAGACGTTCAATATGCCGCTGCTGCGCGCCATTGGAACAATGCAAGCATTACAGCCAGATATTGTTCCGCTCGACCAATCCACGGTCAGAGCGATGCAGTGTTTCGCGCCGGTGCGCCACGTGGTGGTGCGCACCGACCTGACGACGGCGCGTGAGCAGGAACAGGTCGCGGAAACGCTCGGAAGGTTGATCGGGCATGCGCCGACGCCGGTGTATGAGGATGCGCAGTATCGCCGGTACGAACTGCCCCGGTTCGCCGACGCCTGCCGTCCCTTCGTGTATGCAGGCAAAGGATGGGACGACGTGGAGCGCAACGATAACGGTCGGCATCGCTGGGGGAGCGCCGACAACGCGATCTGGCTGGTCAACCCGTATGATGCGCCAATCCATGTGACGCTGGCGTTGACCCTGGCGTCTTACGAGACGGCGCGACCGGTGGAACTGTGGCAGGATCGGCGGCTGATCGCGCACTGGGACGTGCAGCGCCCGGTGCGCACCTATCGCACAGGATTGACCGTGCCGCCGGGACAGACCCAATTGCGCCTGCACGCGCCGACGACGTTTGACCCGCAATCCCGGCGTGAGTTGAGCATTGCAGCGTTGAAGGTCCGCATTGCCGACTATGTGTTGGAATCCAAACGATAATGACCCAACCACCTGCTGCACCAACTGAACTCGAGCAGGCGATTGATCCCTGGCTGCAACATATGCGCTGGCGGCGCGACTTTGCGCGCTGGCGCGAGCGGCGCATCAATCAGGAAGCGTATCAGAGCGAACGACTTGCGCGACTGGAACAGATTGCCGGACGGGTCGATGGAGTACGATTGCTCGATCTCGGTGCGGGCATGGGCGGCTTTGCGGTTGCAGCAGCCCTGCGTGGCGCAAAGGTCATCGCCAGCGAATATCATCCAGCCTACTGTCGGATCATGATGCTGCGCGCGGCGCGTTACCATCTGCACCTGCCGGTTATCAACGCCGCGGGTGAGTCGTTGCCATTGCCTGATGCAGCATTCGATGCCGTGGTATGCTGGGATGTCATTGAGCATGTCCAGTCGCCGGAACAGGTATTGCGCGAGATTGCGCGGGTGTTGCGTCCTGGCGGAGTGGCGCTGATAACGGTGATCAACCGACGAGCCTGGATCGATCCGCACTACCATATGCCGGGGATCAACTGGATGCCGCGTCCGCTTGCCGAATGGTTGATCGCACGCTGCGGGCGCAGCAAGCAGGGCGCTGCGTTTCGTGATATGCAGCGGTTGAGTGACATGCACTATTTCGAGTACCAGACATTCGCTACGCTTGCATTGCGCTGCGGATTCAGCGTGCGCGATCTCCGCGAAGAAGAACTGCTACAAGGAACGCTCTACAGCCCGAAACCGACGCACCGCATCGCGCGAGCCGTACTGCGTCGCCTGGGGTTGGAGCGTGCTGCGTATCGCCTGCAACGCGACTGGTACACCGGCATGTTTGAACTGGGACTGGTCAAACAGCAGTAATGGCAACCGAACCGACAACCAGTCGCGCTCCTTCACTCGCCAGCCAGGTATCGCGCGCCGTTGTATGGAACGCGGTGTTTGTGCCGCTGCGCATGATCGCCGAAATTGTCGCAACGCTGCTCAAACTAACGGTGCTGCCGTTGACCAGTTACGGCTTGCTGGCGCTGGTGAGCGGCGCCAGTAATGGACTGGGCACCTGGATCGACCTGGGAACAACTCGTGCACTGCCGAAGTACATCCCAGAGACCAACCGCACCGGCGGACCGCGCGCGGTGTTGCGGTTGATCTCTGCTGTACTTGCAGCACAGGTTGTCGTCCTGATGATCGTGTTCGCCGGATTGATCGCAGGGTACGACCGCTACATTAACGAGTTGCAGGGCAAGGTGCTCGCCGATAAGCGCATTCCACCTGTCGAGCAGATGACTCTTGTACGGTTCATCGATGAGTCTGGCTGGCTCATCATGCTCACCATCCTGATCATGCTCTTCCTAGGCATCTGCTACGACATGCTGATGGCGTACCTGAACAGTTTTTTCGAGCAGCGCGCCTGGAACAGTGTGGCGCTGGCAGCGGGTTTGTTGCCGCCGTTATTGAGTGCAGCGGCCATTCTCATCAGCCGGATGACTCCCGATCCTGACCGTAGCGCAATCATCGGCGTGCTGATCGCCATGTTCGTTGCCCCCGCGATCGCCGTTGCGCTGGCCGGATGGAACGTGTACCGTTTGTGGAAATCCGATATCCGCTCCTGGTCGGATGACGGACGGGAAGCGCTTGACCTGCCGCTTGCCAATGCCCTGCCGTCCGGATTCGTGCGCTACTGCGCAGTTTCATTCCTCATGACGGTGACCGACTTTCTGGCAAGTAAGTCGTTTGCAGTGTTTCTGGCGAATGACATCAGCGATGTCGCCCTGCTCTGGGCTGGCGCGTCGGTGGTTGGGATGGTGCTCGGCTACCTGTATACGCCGATGGTCGGGGTGCAGGTGCCACTGTTCACCAGGGTGCGCGCAGGTGAGGGCGGGACGCTTCTGGGGGCATATCAATCGCTGGCGCGGCTCCAGGTGCTGCTGCTCATCCCCGGTGCCGTGGGATTGATCCTGCTGGCGCGCCCTGTGCTGACAGTGCTGACGCCGCAGTATGTCGATGCAGCGTCGTTGGTATGGGTGCTCGTGCCCTGTCTCTTTCTGGAAAGTATGTTGACTACGGCGCACAACGCGCTGATCGTGTACGAAAAGTTGCGCGTCATTGTGATTTCGCGCCTGCTGACACTCTCAGTCGTTCCGCTGCTGGTCCTGCTGTCGCCGCTACTGGGCATTGTTGGCGTGGCACTGGCGTTTGGGCTGGCGCGCGTCCTGGCAGGGTTGTGGACAACGGCAAGCGGATATCGGTTGCTGGGATTACGCTGGCCCTGGTGGTTTACGTTACGCGTCTTGTTAGCGAGCGGCGTGATGGCGCTCCTGGTGGCAGGTATGGCGGCACTGTTGCCGGAACTTCCGCCACGTGCCAGCATTCTTCTGCGGTTGCGTGAAGCGGGGTTACTGGTATGTGTGGCGTTGCTGGGCGCAGGCGCATTCATTGCAGCACTGCGCGCAACCGGCGGCCTGGAACCGCAGGATCGCGAACAACTGGCAAAGATGCGTCTGCCGGGGCAGCGCTGGTTGCTGCGTGTCTTGTAATGGCTGATGGCGCTGGTGGTCGAGCTATGCGCATTGCACTCTACAATTTGACAACGACGACCAGGTTCGGCGGTGTGGAAAGTTTTGTATGGGACCTGGGGCGCGAACTGGCGCGTCGCGGGCACGCAGTGACGATCATCGGCGGAGTGGGGAAACGTCGTGAGCTGGCGCCGGGGGTTCGGGTGCTGATGTTCCCGTTTATTAATCGCTACCGGTTTCAGGCGCTCCCGTTGCTCCACCGCGCATATGCCGAAGCTAAACTGCTCGAACGTCTGTCTCTTGCGATCGCCGCCCTGCCGGAACTGATCGCTGGCGGATATGACATCATCCACATTCAAAAACCGTATGACCTGGGTCCGGCGCTCCTGGCGCGACGCTTCGGCGGAGCGCGGGTGGTGCTGGGATGCCACGGCGAGGATTTCTATCCGGGCGATACACTGCTCGCACCACGTGTCGATGCCGCAGTATCGTGCAGTCGTTTCAATGCCCGTACCGTAGCAGCACGCTACGGGTTTGAGCCGACCGTCGTCTTCAACGGAATCGACACAAGCCTGTTTCGCCCAACAGCGCCTGATCCAGACATCGTTCGCACCGACGGAACGCCGCTCCTTCTGTGGGTCGGTCGGCTGCAACCCTGGAAGGGGGTAGATGTTGCTCTCCACGCCTTACGGGAGATTCCGCGGGCGCATCTGATGATCGTTGGTGATGGCGAAACCCGCGCCGACCTGGAGCGACTGGCGCAGGAATTGGGACTGGCAAAGCGGGTACGCTTCCTGGGAGCATTGCCACGTGAACGTCTCCCGTCAATCTACGCCGCAGCCGATCTCCTGCTCGCCACCAGCTTTGCTAGCGAGACGTTCGGCATTGGGCTGATTGAAGCGCAGGCGTGCGGGCTGCCGGTCGTCGCATCACGCTTTGGCGGTTTCCCCGAAGTGATCGACGAAGGGCGCACTGGACTTCTTGTGCCGCCACGCGATCCGGCTGCACTGGCAGCAGCCGTGCGTTCCCTGATCGACGACCCGGAGCGCCGACGAGCTATGGCTGACGCTGCACCCGGTTGGGCGGCACAATTCGCGTGGTCTGCTGTGGCGGATCGGGTAGAAGCGGCGTATCACGCGGCAGTACGCGGAACACATGTCAATCGTGCATCAACAATACAAAGCTGACAGGGTGTGCAGACTGGGACGCCATACTTTATCCCGATCAAACTGGAACGAACAGTCACTGCACCACAAACCCGTATGCGAATTTTGATCGTCACTACCTATGGTTTTGATCCTGCGTTTCCCAGCCGCCCCGAACAACTTCAGGCGCGAACACTGGCGGCACGCGGGCATGCTGTCGTCGCCCACGAGTACCTCGACCGACGCTATCCTGGACAGTCACGCCGTCATGAGTGGTTACCCGGTCCGGTACCCGTGCATCGAGTGAAAACCCTGGGTTTCTTCGGTCCTGAGTCGCTGCTACGCTTGGTTGGAACAGATCGGCCCGACATTATTCACCTGCATCACCTGCGCAATCTCCTTGGCTTTCAAACGGTGCTGGCTGCATCGCAACTGCGTATTCCCACTGTCCTTACCATCCATGGACTCCTGCACGACGGCGACCTCGTATCAGATCGGGAACGTCCTCTGGAAGCGCCGCTTCGCTACGATAATATAGTGACGACACTACGCCAGCTGGCGCTTCGGATAGCGCGCGGCGCTCATCCACACCGCACAGTGCGCAACTATCTCATTCACGCTCCCCTGCTTCGTGTAGATCGTGTGATAGCGCTATCGCATGCCGAGCGCGACCTTCTTATCCGTTTGGGAGTCAATCCGAAGCGAATAAGCGTGCTGCCAAATGCAGTGGATCTGGACGCCTACAGTCATACTCCGCCTCCTGTCGCTTCTCGACCTCCTCTAGTGCTTTTTATTGGGCAGCTAGTGCCACGCAAGGGATACGACTTGCTGGCGCGTGCAATGCCGCTCGTGTTGCGTGAAGCGCCGACAGCCCGTTTTATGTTCGTGAGTCACAACCGTAACGGTGAAGCCGACCTGCGGCACATTGCAGCAGTCGGCGGCGTAACCAATCATCTGGATATCGTCGGACCGGTAAGCGAGCATGAAAAGATTCGCCTGCTGCACAATGCAGCCGTCGTAGCGGCGCCAAGCCGATATGAAGGCTTTGGCATACCGCTGATTGAGGCTATGGCTGCCGGAGCGCCGGTAGTGACCACCGACGTGATGGCAGGTAACGAAGTTATCAGCCACGAACGAACTGGTTTACTGGTTCCCTACGGTCATGTCGAAGCACTGGCAGAGGCGCTTATACGTCTGCTGAATGACCGCGCCCTGGGAACGCGACTTGCTACTGCCGGACGCGCCGAAGTCTTTGATCGGTATCGGGCTGAAACGCTGACCGTTCATCTCGAAGCGCTCTATAACCAGTTGATCGCAGAGCAAGCATCTTAGCAGACAGAACCAGCAAAGTAAGGAAATCGATAGCGCCTGACCAGTATGGACTATCACTCTCAACGGCACGGCGGCGCAGCAATTGCTGGGCGTGTCGGCGGAATGTCCAGATATTGAACCTTGGTGCACTAGGCGTTAGTGACAGGGAGCGCAGTGATGCGCAGATCACTGATAGAGAGACTCAGACAGCGACCATCGGATACACACTCTGCCGTACTCTCCGATCGCAGGATAGTCCGACCGGGGGGATATGCGGAGGGTGATCATTCGGCTATAGGGTGCAGCCAGCACGTCCAGCGCGCCCAGAGGACGATCCCCCTAACGCATGTGCAATGTTCGCGACGATACCATAGGCAGTAGCGCACCAGCTCAAGGCAACGATCACTTGCTCACATGTTAGCAGCACTATCCACGACAGGGTAAAATGGTGTGCGAGCCAGATAACCGCCCATAAGTGGTCTCCCATGACAGATCTGATTGAACAATCCCTCACTCTGATCGAGTCGTGGCTGTAGCTCCAGTACTGCGGCTGGAAGGGGATCAGCAGTAAGCAGCAGGCTTTCAAATGTGGAACGTAGCCATATGAGTGGCCATGGCTCGACCGGATACCCAAAGACGACCAGAGCCGCCAGGATCCCTGCTCGAAATCTCGATACATCTGATTGCGGAAACCAGCGCACCATGCTCCATCTATTTCCTCCCTGCTCGACGTTCGATGCTGTCATTCCGCTCACAACAGACGGCGCACAGGTAGTAATACAGGATATGTCCTCTGCTCCGCATACATTCAGGCAAAGACCATTTGGTTGACGAAACCATTGAGTGTCACTATTATTACGTCATCCAAAAATGGTAGTTGCTATCATTGACGGGCAAGGAAACCACTGCGAACGATCAGGATCAAGCGATGACACCCGACGCCTGTATCGTCCTGCCTGAACCGGTCCGAAGGCGTGGCGCGGAACTGCTTCATCTGCAATGCTGGCTGTGGGGCTGCGATATTCGTCGCGCTGAAGGGAATCTCCTGCTGGAGTATGGGTTCTCTCGTCAGCGACCGCCATCCGGCGCAGTTGGGAGCAGCGCCTATCTGATGGCGCTTGAGTCGGAGGCGTGCGTCGTGTTGTGGGGATTCGGCGCATTCTACGGCAACCCGACAGAAGGCGGAATCTATCTCAAACGGTACGAGTTTACCCCCATGTGGACCGCGCCGCTTAACGCTCAACGTCTGCCCTGGTTGCCCGACCAGATACGCCCTGCGGCTATCCCACCTGAACCCGACGCGCGGCAGCGGATGCATCGGCAGTTTGTTGCGCTGCTTGAATGGATCGTGCAGTACGAAATGTGGGTGCGCAACACGTATGGTCTCGCATATCGGCATCGCTGCGCCGACGAGTCGACGAAGCACACCTTTCACATCGCCATCGAGCGGTTGGTCGAGGAGTGGCAGCACCTGGCACACCAGTGCGCTGGTCTATTCTGAAGGCAAGAGACGAACCATTGCGAGATGCCAGCCGCGCCATCGGTGCACCAGGGGCAGCAACGCTGCGATCGCGCTCACATCGATAGCGCGTTATCTTGAAAACACACCATCTTGACAAATGCAGGTACAGTGGTATAGTCTCCTTGGTATATGATATTTACTATCATTTACGGAGAGGATATGCTCAACCGTCCAACTTTGACCGCTGCACGTGGATCGTTCAAGCGCGTGATGCCGATCATTTCGCTCGCAGTGCTGACGCTGATTGTCGGGATGGCGTTGTTCCAGAGTATGAGTGCGTGGCTGGCAGGCGCCGAAGCCAGAAGCATCGTGCCGGTCTTTGAAGCGCCGATTGCGCAGACCGGGAAAGCATTGGGGAAGGCGCTGACCGACTGGATGCCAGCATGGATTGTGCCTACTCCGTTCGGACCGCTCGACGTGAAATATACCGCATCGTACACGATATATGAGTGGTTCAAACTGCCGATCATCCTGTTTTTGACCACGTATGGCATGGCGCTGATCCGCCTGCGCATCAGCACAACGTGGATCGAACGCACTATCGGACGCAACGACCTGATCGGCGCCGTTGGCGGGACGCTGATGGGGATGGTGACCCCGGTCTGCTCGTGCACAGTGACGAACCTGTATGTCGGGCTTGTTGCTGGCGGTGCCAGCCAGCGCGCTTCGTCCGCCTTTCTGTTTGCCAGCCCGGCATTGAATGAGTTCGCGATCATATTCATGTTCGTGATCGTCGGTCCGACCGGCGCACTCATCTACGTTCTGGCAGGGATTGCTGCGGCGCTGGCCACGGCGTACCTTGCACCGTTGCTGGGACTCGATCCATCGCGGTTTGTGCAACGCCACCTGCCCGACCATCCCGGTTGCGGGTGTGTCAAAGAAAGCATCCTGACCCGCGCGCACCGTGAGGCGTGGACCCTGTTCAAACGGTTATTCGGCGTCGTGCTGTTCAGCGGATTGCTAGCGGGCATCCTGGTCAATTTCAATCTCACGCTGGTCCAGTACCTGAAGCAGGCTGGTACTGCATGGTGGGGTCCGATCGCGGCCACGCTGCTGGGGTTGCCGCTCGACATCAATGCTGCATCAACGGGGCCGATCCTGGTGGCCCTCCACCAGATCGTGCCGATTGGAACATTGATAGCGGCGATGATGGCAACTACAGTCTCATCGATCCCGGAATGGGCGATGCTCGACCGGTTGATCGGGCGCATCAACGCCATCAAGGTTGTGCTCTGGTATGCGGCGTATGTGATGCTGCTAGGACTGTTGCTCAACCGGATATTCGGATCATAACCCGGTTGCTGCATTCCCGTGCGCTTTTGCTCCTCATTCCCCTCTCCCACAAGTGGAGAAGGGGGAGTTTGGGCGTCCTGATGCCTGAAAACGCTTCGCTGTATCAGCGGCGCCCGTGGGTGCGCCACATCAGACCGCACCGCAGGCGGTTTCCGGGAACGGGAGTGGGACATCGCCGCCGGTTCAGGCTGTGATCGACTGACACTGCGGGCATAGACCAAACAGTTCGACCACGTGGCTGGTGATGCGATAGCCGGTGGACTGTTCAAGCCCGGAAATAACTCCCTGCAAGCCACAGTTGTCGAAGCGCTCGATAACGCCGCACTGCGTGCATACCAGATGGTGACTGTGCCCGCCGCCCAGACAGTACCGATGGCACTCGTCCAGACCGTGGATGCGCTGGAGCATGCCAAGGTCGCAGAGGAGCCGAATAGTGCGAAAGATACTGGCGATTCCCGGCGACTCATGACGTTCGATCAGCCACTGCTCGACTTCCTGAACGCTGAATGCACCGGGCAGCGACGTGATCGCTTTAAGCACTGCGAGGCGCGGTTGGGTGACTTTGTACCCGGCAGCAGCAAGTTGTTCAGCGAGGGTCGTTACTGCGGGCGGCAGCGTGTGTCTGCGTTCGTCAAGAAAACGACTCATTGCATTGCCCTTCTTACTCCAGAGCAGCGTTTTCTCTCCCATTGTACCATATGCCGGGGATTGACTGATAGCGTCTCGCAAAACGAGCGGCGATTGATTTGCGCTTTCTTTCACAGTCTACTATCATGACGGTGCGTCCGATCGTCACCTTTATCGAGATGCGCCGATCCACCCAGGTCAACGCATATGAAGATTGACAATATAAACTGGAATTCGCCCTGTAGTCTGGCAGCTCATTTCCCAGCATGCCGAACGCTCCGGCTGCGAGACTGATGAAGAACCTGGACTTAATTCTGAAAATTCATCGTGCCTTTCGACATTTATCTGAAATGACAGCGCATTGATCGTGATGCCTGAGGGCTCGTCGGCAACACCAAATCTGGTTATTCTCCTTCATCCACCGATGCGCGCAGTACGGCGCGCGGTTCAATGCGCTCTGGTTCTGTTCCTTTTCTGGTGTGTCGCATTGCATGCCCCAGTGATGTGTATCATTCACTGCCAGGTGATGCCGTGGGTACAGCGACTTATGACACAGCCATTGCCGCTGTTCGTCTGCAATTTTGGCGAACGGACATTGAATTCTGACGACCAGACACCATTGAGCCACCATCTGCCGGAGATTGTGCACCCAATCGTGCTGACGACATTGCTGATGATCGGACACGCGCTGCATCCTGTCGGCGCAACTCCGACTGTTCAAGATAGCCCCCGTCATCAACCTCTGCCGCCCTTGACCCCTCCGCCGCGTAGCGTCCGCCCTGCCCGCTTGCATCTGTCAGCATTATCATAACGCGGCATTCCTGCATATCTTCTCCGTTACTTCATTGTAACTGACGGGAGACGCGAGACGCGCCTGTTGTGGAGGATCAGGCGTATCTCGCGGTCGCCCCCAAAAGGATTACACTATGCACGTGCTTGAACGCTACCGACTCTTCGAAGGTCTCGATCCCCAGGCGCTCGACGATATTGCCGCTTATGCGCGTGTATCTCAGGCACGACGCGGTGCAATCTTGTTTGAGGAACATACTCCGGCGGAAGCGCTATATGCAGTGCAGAATGGATGGGTACGTCTCTACAAACTCGCTGCTGATGGACGACAGAGCGTCATTCGCCTGTCCGGTCCGTCGGATATAGTCGGGATCAGCGCAGTTCTGCCGGAAGGGATGTACACCCTCGCAGCACAGGCGATTTCGCCCTGCCGGTTGCTCACCTGGCGCGCATGCGACCTGCACCGTTTGATCGACCGCTACCCGGTGCTCCAGCGTAGCAGTTTGCGACTGCTATCTGAGTATCGTGATCATCTTCAACAGCAATTTCTTGAACTGGCAACTGAGCATGTGGAGCAACGCCTGGCGCATGCGCTCATCCGCCTCGCTGACCAGTATGGCGCGCCGATCAGCGCACCAGGACAGGTGAAGATACCGATTATGCAGCGCGATCTTGCCGATCTTATCGGCGTGAGTCACTACACTGTCAATCGCCTGCTCCATCTCTGGCAACAGCAGGGTCTGGTGCAGAGTCGACGCGGGTGCGTGGTTGTGACTGATCGCCAGCAATTGCTCACGCGGGCGGAGACGTCATTCGAGTCGTAATATCGCACCGTTGCAACTGTTCAATAATCTCTCCCGATGCCCTCGCAAACTTGCGCCAGCGCAACGACAGCCGGATACTTTGTGATTATTATTGCAAATAATCGTGAAGTATATCACGATATGTCGCCGCTGAGCAATCACGAGGAGCACCTATGTATCCGGTATGGGAAGGTATCTTCATTCACTCGGCGATGTTCGTCGCTATTGTGTCCGCCTTCCATGTCCTTGTTTCGCACCTGACGGTTGCGGCAGCGTGGTTCAACCTGTACCTGGAACGGCGCGCAGTGTACGAAAATCGCCCGGAACTGTACGTCTATCTCAAACGGAGTGCACTGGGGCTATTGGTGTTCGCATACGTCTTTGGCGCTTTGGCAGGCATGGGAATCTGGCAAACTACGACTGTTGCCAACCCACGTGGTATTTCCACTCTCATCCACAATTTTGTGCTCTACTGGGGTTCAGAATGGTACATGTTCCTGATCGATGTCGTGGGGATTATCGCCTACTATTACACCTTCGGGCGGGTCAGTCCGCGAACGCACCTGCGGCTGGCGTGGATTCTGGCGTTGGGAGGCACCGGTACCTTGACGCTCATTGTCGGCATTCTGTCGTTCAAGTTGACACCGGGACTCTGGTTTACGACTGGTGAGAGCCTGAACGGTTTCTTCAACCCCACCTTCTGGCCGCAGCTGCTCACGCGGTTTTTCCTGATGTTCACCATCACTGCAGCCTGGGTAATGCTAATCGCTACCAGCTTGCCAAAAGGATATTTCGCGCGTGAGCAGATCATCCGTACAGCGGCAGCAATAGGGCTCGGCGGGCTGATCATCGCACTTGGCATTTGGTTCCTCTGGTTCTACCCTGTGCTTCCGGATCATGCAAAAACTATTCTGCGCTCTCCAGCCATTCCACCTATTACATTTACGGTCATTGTCGGTGGGCTGATTGCGACCTTCCTGGGGTTGCTGTTTGCGCTGGCAATGCCGCGTCGTCAGCATCCGATCATTGCACTTGGGGCGATGCTAGTGCTGTTTGCTGCCATTTTTGGCGCGGAGCGCACCCGTGAAGTCATTCGTAAGCCAGACATTATTGCTGGCTATATGTCCTCGAATCAACTGGTCTTCAACGATATCCCTGCGCGTGGCGTCCAGCGTGAGGAGCAGCAGTTGAACGAGACCGGCATGCTCGGTTCGCTGCCATTCCTGCCGCGTCCAGAGATGATTTCGGTTGGAGCGACAGCCGGGTTGCCCAACCATCAGGTTGCAATGGGGCGGGTCCTGGTCATTCAGCAATGCGCGGCATGCCACAATGTCAGCAATCAGACGGCGATCACCGTTTTTGATCAGCGCCTGGCGCTGCGTTCACTGGCGCAGTTGCTGGAGCGGCGCAAGATGACGACTGCGCCGAAAATCGAGACATACCTGAAAGGCATCGGCGCCTTCCCCTACATGCACCCGTTTGTCGGTACACCTGAAGAACGGGCGGCAATGGCGCTGTATTTGGAATACTTCGTTCAACAGCAGTATGCGCCACAACCCCAGGCGCAAGTCAGGAGGTAAGACATGGACATTGGCGATATGCTCGAACGGATGCGCGACCCGCTGGGTGCACCGTTCTATCCGCCTGCATTACAGGTATTGCTGGTGGTGAC
>Ga0272447_1000014_pt1 | contig 133431 bp, 106 predicted proteins | sample YNPCB0133_FD_194589 | JGI IMG/M metagenome (GOLD analysis project Ga0272447, IMG submission 194589) | Hot spring microbial mat communities from Yellowstone National Park, WY, United States - YNP-CB-013-3 | ecosystem: Environmental > Aquatic > Thermal springs > Hot (42-90C) > Sediment | place...
AATTTTTAGAAGACGCGAAAAAACTCGGTCGCCTTCCCCCCGGAAGGCGTGGATTGAAACTGAAAATACGTGAAGTCATCGAGTTTGCGAATGAGTCGCCTTCCCCCCGGAAGGCGTGGATTGAAACCGGCGACGGACTGGAACGTGTAGAGCGCGCTCTCGTCGCCTTCCCCCCGGAAGGCGTGGATTGAAACGCAGGAGGGCGAGCGATGACGAAGACCCCTGTGATCGTCGCCTTCCCCCCGGAAGGCGTGGATTGAAACGTGCAGACTGCACAAAACTTGTTGAAGTAAATCCAAGTCGCCTTCCCCCCGGAAGGCGTGGATTGAAACCCCAAGGAATTTTTAGAAGACGCGAAAAAACTCGGTCGCCTTCCCCCCGGAAGGCGTGGATTGAAACTGAAAATACGTGAAGTCATCGAGTTTGCGAATGAGTCGCCTTCCCCCCGGAAGGCGTGGATTGAAACTCGCATTACCAGCAAGTACGGTGCGAAGCGAAATGTCGCCTTCCCCCCGGAAGGCGTGGATTGAAACTACGTATAAGAACACGGAGGGAAAACAATGATCAGTCGCCTTCCCCCCGGAAGGCGTGGATTGAAACATATCAGTGCCCCAACTCAACGCGACGTATTGGCGTCGCCTTCCCCCCGGAAGGCGTGGATTGAAACTTCGGGTTTTTCGGATCAGGTACGGACTGCTGAAGTCGCATTCCCCCCGGAAGGCGTGGATTGAAACGCCGCGGAAACCGCACTACCCTGAAAAATTCTAGGTCGCCTTCCCCCCGGAAGGCGTGGATTGAAACGCGTGGTGCAGGATCACTTCCTCAACAGGAGCAGGTCGCCTTCCCCCCGGAAGGCGTGGATTGAAACCTACACCGCTGATTGTAGAAGGGAGCGTTACTATGTCGCCTTCCCCCCGGAAGGCGTGGATTGAAACTTCTCGGTAATGATAATTGGGCGCATCTTGTTACGTCGCCTTCCCCCCGGAAGGCGTGGATTGAAACGGGCCCGACCTGGAACGTGGCGCTGGAGACCGGCGGCGTGCTGGTTGGCGACGAGGTCACGATCGATATTGAGGTCGAACTGATCAGGCAGGAGGATCAGCCAGCGCTGGCTGATGCGGCAGCGGCGTCATAAGCAGGTTTAGATCGGCATCAACAACGACGCGCCAGCCGGGCGGCACGATCGTCGTGGCATCGAGTTGGGCGATGATTGCCGGACCAGCGATCCCATCGCCAGGGCGCAGGTCGTCACGTTCATACAGCGGCGCGGGTTCGAGCACTGCTGTATCGCCGGTCAGCGCCGCGTTCACCACTGCGCGCGGCGCCAGTGACGTTGCGCGGGGCGGTGGATCGTCAGGTGCGAAAGCAGGCGCGTCGCGTGGGCTGACTGCCCGCACCCGCAGCGTTACTGCTTCGATCTGTCGGTTACGCATCGCGTGCCCGTAGCGTCGCTCGTGCAGCGCATGGAACCGTTCCGCCAGGTCTGCCAGCGGCGCTGGCGATGCTTCCCATCCCTGATCCAGCGGGGTTGGAAGTTCATACGATTGCCCGACGTAACGCAGGTCGATCACACATTCGATGCGGCATCCCTGCGGGTCTTCGCCGTCGGCGGCCAGCGCCGCGCGCGCTTCGTCCGCCAGCGCGCCGATATGCGCCGCGAGCGTGGCAGGATCCAGTGCATCGAGCGTCATCAGCAGCGCCCGACTGATCTCGCGAGTGACATCGGCGGCGATCATGCCGAACGCCGAGAGCACACCCGGATAGCGCGGGATCAGCACAGTGCGGATCCCAAGCGCCGCTGCCAGGTGCGCCGCATGGAGCGGACCTGCTCCCCCGAAGGCGACCAGTGCGCAATCGCGCGGATCATCGCCGCGTTCGACCGAGATCGCCCGGATGGCACGTTCCATCAGCGCATTGGCGACGCGCACCACGCCAAGCGCAGCGCGCCGTTCGGCAGTGGCATCCTGTGCGCCGAACAGATCGCGCGCCAGCTTGGCGAACACCGCGCGCGCCCGATCCACGTCGAGCGCCATTCGCCCGCCCAAAAAATAGTCCGGCTGCAAGCGTCCCAGCAGCAGATTCGCATCGGTCACAGTCGGAAGCGTTCCGCGCCCGTAGCATGCCGGTCCTGGATCGGCGCCGGCGCTCTGCGGACCGACGCGCAGCGCGCCTCCGGCATCCACCCGCGCAATTGAGCCGCCCCCCGCGCCCACAGTATGAATATCGAGACCCGGCAACCGCACCGGTACCCCGCCGACGCGCGACTCAGAGGTGCGCGGCAGCGTTCCGTCCACCAGCGCCACATCGGTCGATGTGCCACCCATATCGAACGTGATGATCCGGGTGAACCCGGCGCGTCGCGCGACGGCGAATGCGCCAACGATCCCGCCCGCCGGACCGGAGAGGGTCGCGCGCGCCGCAAGTTCCCGCGCCGTGACCAGCCCCATACTCCCGCCGTCGGAAGCCATGATGCGTAACGAGCGCACACCGCGATCCGTCAATGCCGGACCGAGGCGATCCAGGTAGCGTCCGAGCGTCGGGCTGACATACGCATTGACGACGGTCGTGCTGGTGCGTTCATATTCGCGCGGCTCCGGCAACACGCGGTACGACGCTGAAATGAAGAGCGAGCGTCCGGCGGCGCGCGCCGCCTGTTCGAGCGCAGCGGCGACCCGCGCTTCGTGGGAAGGGTTAGCGTAACTGTGCAGCAGACAGATCGCAACCGACTCGACCGGTTGCGCTGCGATCCAGGCGACCATGCGTGCCAGTTCAGCGTCGTCGAGCGGGATGAGCACACTGCCATCGGCAAGCAACCGTTCGACCAGTTCAAAGCGCCATGCTTCAGGAACCAGCGGCTCTGGTCGGGTCACATTCAGATCGTAGAGCGCTGGTCGGTCCCCGCGCCCGATTGCCAGCACATCACCAAACCCGGCAGTTGTGATCAGTGCAGTGGGAGCACCGCGCCGTTCGAGCAACGCATTCGTCGCCACCGTCGTTCCGTGTACAACTACAACCGGCGCGCCGAGAAGATCGATTCCCTGCAACAGCGCACGCGCCGGATCGTCAGGGGTCGAAAGGGTTTTATAAATGCGCACACGACCATCGCGCAACAGCACGAAGTCGGTAAAGGTGCCGCCAATATCAATGCCGATCACGTCCATCACGGCGCCAGAGCAGTAATTGCACGATTGGTTTCCAGCAGGCGCGCGCGGGCATTGCCTGCCAGATCCCAGTACCAGAGCGCCGACGGCGCATCCGGATCGACGCGGAGCGGCCCCCCTGGTCCTTCCGGCAGGCGGTCAAACGTCACATACGCCAGTGCATTCTGGCGCACTGCGAACACTCCCAGGTCGCCGGGCGCAATCCCGGCAGCAATCACCCGATCCGCGCCATCGAGGGTACGCACGTGCAGGGTATACTCAAACACTGCCCCGCTTGCACATGCCGTTGAGAGGTAGTAGAGCGCACCATCGGCGCTCCAGGCAACCGGGCGGTTCCAGAAGCCAGCAGCAATCGGACTGAGACGTTCGATTTCCGCACCGGTCGGGCTCAGGATCAGCAGATCCGCCCCTGGGCGGTCGATCCGCAGCGCTTCGACGGCGATAGCGCTGCCGCTGGGAGCTGCCAGCATACGACCAAAGCCGCGATAGCGCGCACTCCGCTGCCCGCCCGTTCCCGACACCAGCAGCCCCATGCCAATATCGAGTTCCGTGCCATCCGGTTCGCGTAGGAACAGTGTCTGTCGTCCATCTTCAGCCGTAGCGGTATAGACAATGCGCGCATTATCGAGCCACTGCGGCGCATAGCGGCTCCACTCATCGCCAGAGGGCGTCAACGCCACTGCCGGTGCACCGGGGAAGACCTGTACCGAAAAAATGCGCAGTTGCAGCGGTGAAACCCCCGACTCATCAACGGCGTAGGCAATCGTCGTACCATCCGGCGATATCGCCGGGTCGGCGCACGAGCGCCCGCGCGGCGGCGGAGTCAACTGACGTACTGTACCGCTGTCCAGTTCCAGCACCCACAGGGTCGATGCCGCCGTTACATCCGCCGCAATTGCGCCCGGCACAGTTGCGCAGAAAGCGATCAATCGCCGGTCGGCGCGCGCGGTCAGCGCTGTCACATCACCGAACTGCCCAGCACGAATGCTTTCAGTGAGATTTTCCGGTGCACCATTGCTGACACGCCAGATATCGCCATCTGCCAGGTAGAAGATCGGCGTTGTTGGGATGGGCGTTGCGCCTGTCGGTATGCGGAGCAGATCGCTCGCCTGGCTGATCGGTCCACTTTTTGCTACATCGATGACCAGGCGTAACGGGTTATCTTCCAGGCGCAGACGGAACGGCAGTGGTTGATCCACGCCGATGACCAGTGTGGCGCCAGTTGCCTTGCCAGGAGGAACGCGGAATGCCGCCGCTCGCATCACCTGCGTGCCGCTCAGCGGAACGGTCGGCGCAGCGAGCGACGCACGAAACGCCTCATCGCGCAACCATCCGTCGAACTGCACTTCGATCAGGTAGGCGCCCGCCACCTCGACCTCACCAACCGTCTGGGGCACGGCAGGCGCAGGGCGGCAACGGGCGAACGCATGCGGTTGCGCCGAGTCGACAGGAACGTCGACTGCAACCTCGAGGCGTTCAAAGAACAGATCGACCGTCGTCGTGATTGCTGTCACCCGCATACTGAACCTGCCGCCAGTTGGATCGCCAGCCGATTGGTTGCACAGACTGAACTGCGCCAGCGCCGGGTTGGGCGTGGGTGTCGGCGGCAGCGGCGTTGGCGACGGCACAGGGGTTGCGGTAGGAGGAACTGGCGTTGCTGTCGGACCGGGAGTCGCGGTAGGGGTCGGCGACGGCGGCACAGGGGTATTGGTTGGCGGGAGCGGCGTGGCCGTCGGCGTCGAAGCTTCAACCGTTTGGAGATCGCGGATGCGCTCCTGTTCGGCAATCGAGAGGGGTCCGCAGGCAGAGAGCGCCAGTGTCAGACAGGAGACAAGCCAGAGGACGGTGCAGATTCGAGTCATGCCGTCTCACCAGACTTCAGGGCGACGACAGGTCGCGCAGCGTGATCCATTATGGTTTGCCACATCGGCAGAACCGCCACATCATCGTACAGGATAGCACGTCTGACGAAAAGCGCAACTATGTCACCGTGTCGTCAGGCAGCGGAACTTTGATCCAGCCGCGGCGCATTGCATAGACGACCGCCTGCGTCCGGTCGTTGACCGCCAGTTTGCGCAGGATTGACGAAATATGGTTCTTGACCGTCTGGTTCGAGATGTCGAGTAATTGAGCAATCGACTTATTAGTGTGCCCGGCGGCAACCAGTTCGAGGACCTGCAACTCACGCGGGGAGAGGGGCGAATAAACATTCTGCGTCTCCTCATCGACTGCCATCTGGCGGAATGCATTCAGCACCTGCGCTGCCACATCTGGCGAGGAGAGCACCAGGTCGTTGATCGGATAATACCCGCGCCGCACCTGATGCAGGGTCTGCATCAACTTCTCCGGCGCGATATTCCGCGGCACATAGGCAGCAATGCCAGCACGAATCGCCTTGACCACCTCCTGCCCATCCATCGTCGAACTGAGCAGAACGATGCGAATGTGCGGATGGGCGCGTTTGATGGCTCGGGCGACTTCCAGCCCGTTGACACCCGGCAAATCGACTTCCATGACAACCATATCGGGGTCGAGCAGATCAACAAGCTGGATTGCCTGCTGACCGTTGCCCGCTTCGCCAATAACGTGAAATTCGCCTGTTTCCGTCAAATGGTGGCGCAATCCCTCGCGAAACAGCGCATGCGCATTGACCAGCACTATTGAGGTTGGATTCACCCCGTCCTCCTGTTTTGATCGACCCCACGCCACCGTGCTGGACATATGATTATTCTCCAACACTCCAGGACCCCGCTCGACGAGCGGGGTTATCGGAGTGAGACGACAGGTAGAGCGCAAATAGTACGGCTACCTGGTATTATACTGTAGGCAATTTCTTTCCACAAGATACAAACCAGCACGGGTGCTGCACCGTAAACATAAGCGAAGATAGTACATACAGAGCAGTGGAGTATTCATGCCAGTCGATGAAGCCCGCTTTCGTCAATTAATGGGTCATTTCGCCAGTGGCGTCACCGTGGTGACGACTGAGCACGAGGGGCAGTTATTCGGTCTGACGGTCAGTTCCTTCTGCTCATTGTCGCTTCGCCCGCCGCTGGTGCTAATCTGTATCGATAAGCAGGTTCGCGCCCATGACGCAATTGCTGCCTCCGGGCGTTATGCTGTCAATATTCTCGAGAAGCATCAGGAGTATCTCTCGCGCCGCTTCGCCACGCCGGAGATCGACAAATTTATGGGGATCGCCTGGCGTTTCGGGCAGTTGGGGTTGCCGATTCTGGAAGGTACGCTGGCGGCGTTCGAGTGCAGGTTGACCGATACGTTGCCGGGCGGAGACCATTCTATCTTTGTCGGCGAAGTACAGAACGCGGAGATCCGTGAAGGTTCGCCGCTGATCTACTATCGTCGCGGCTATCACGAGTTGAAGTGACCGATCGCATCCGAACTCGGGTTCTGACCATCGATCCCGTCGCACCCGACCCGCAGATCATTGCTGAAGCGGCAGCAGTGATCCGCGCTGGCGGTTTGGTGGCGTTTCCCACCGAAACGGTCTACGGTTTGGGCGCCAGCGCCCTCGATGAGCAGGCAGTTGCGCGGATTTTCCACGCCAAGGAACGTCCGGCGACTGACCCGATCATTGCGCACATTGCCGATCTGTGCCAGATCGACGTACTTGCGCGCGACGTTCCACCGGCGGCGCACGCACTGGCGCGTCGCTTCTGGCCCGGTCCACTCACCCTGGTAGTACTGCGCCGTCCGGTCGTCCCTGCCAATCTGTCTGCCGGGCGGGCGACTGTCGCGGTGCGGATGCCAGCGCATCCGGTTGCGCTGGCGTTGATCACTGCGTCTGGCGTGCCGATCGCTGCGCCAAGCGCCAACCGCTTCAGCCGTCCAAGCCCTACAACAGCAGCGCATGTGATCGATGACCTGGACGGACGTATCGACCTGGTGCTCGATGGTGGTTCTACCCATATCGGTGTTGAGTCGAGCGTCGTCGATCTGACGGTCAATCCACCGATGCTGCTGCGCCCCGGCGGTGTGACGATCACGGCGTTGCGCCAGGTACTGCCCGAATTGACCTTTGCGCCGCGCTATGTCGCTACTGACGGAGAGGCGCTGCCGGCGCCCGGCATGCTGCTGCGCCACTACGCCCCCAACGCACCGCTGACGGTGGTTGCAGGCGACCATGCCGCAGCGCTGGCGCGCATTCGCACCGAGGCGCAGGCGGCGATCAACGCCGGATTGCACGTCGGTGTGCTGGCGTTCGACGAAGATGCACCTGCCCTGACGGATCTGCCAGTGCGGATCGTTCAGCTAGGACCGGCTGCTAACCCGGAGGTGGTGGCGCAACGTCTGTTCGCAGCGCTGCGCGCCATTGAGCAGACTGGCGTCGATCTGATCCTGGTGCGTGATCCCGGTCAGGAGGGGTTGAGCCTCGCCATCCGTGACCGACTGGTGCGCGCTGCCGAAGGACGGATCATCGTCGCCGGGCAGTGACAGCGCGTCCGTGGTATACTTGCCCATAGGAAGCAACCTGGCAGACACGACAACAATGGACTTCCTGAGACGACTGTTCGGTAGCGATGAGCGTCAACGTGATGACGCAATCCACCTGTACGTTGCGTGCGGGCGCTGTCGGGCTGTGGTTCATGTGCGCGTCGATCCACGCAACGACCTGATGCCGGAATATGGCGAAGGTGATGACCTGATCGGTTACCGGTTGATCAAAGAAATCATGGACTCGCACTGCTTCCGTCTGATGCGCGCCGAGATCGAGTACGACGCGCGTCGGCGCGAGATCCGCCGCACCATCGAAGGTGGCGCGTTCATTACACGCGATGAGTACGAGCAACGGCGATCAGCGCAACCCTCGTCGCGCGACTGAAAGGATTGTGGTTCAAATCTATGACTGCCGATACCACTCCTTCTCCCTGCTGCCCGCAGTGCGGGCAGAACGACATGGTTCGTCTGGTTAGTGCAATTGTGCGCTCAGATCCAGAATCGCCACTGGCGCAGAAACTTGCCGCACCGCGCTCACCGCGTCCTGTTCCAGAAATCGGCTGCGCCACGCTCTTCTTTGGCACAATGGTCAGCATCAGCGCCGCTATCTTCGCAGTAGGGCTTACTGAACTGACAACGACAGCGCCACGCACCAGCCTGCTGTTCGGCGTGCGCGACACATCGGTCTTCACCGGGATCATCACCTTTCTCTTCGTCTTTGTTGGGGTGCATGGCATGTTCGTCTGGCGACAGGCACGCCTGAATCGAATCTTCCGTCGAGCGTTTGTCGCCTGGCACCGTGCCAGTGAGCGCTGGCAGCAACTCTTCTACTGCGCCCGCTGCGATGGCGTGTTTCTCCCAGGGCAAACGACGCTGACGCCGGTCGATCAGATGCGGATGCTGATCTATGCGCGTCGCCAACCGTCACAGGCGACGGTCGCCCCGCCGTCGAGGGCGGAGGGAGGGTAAACAGGAGTATATCAACTATAACGCAGGCGCTGACTGCGCGACTGCCAGCTGCGTTGCGACTCGACGACTGCTGATCAGGATCGCCGAAAAGATCGCGCTGCGCCTGCGCGTGCATAAGGAGCGCAAAGCAACATATGGAGACTGTCGATATTCTGCTTGTTCATGGTGCAGTGGTAACTATGGACTCCGCGTGGCGCATCTTTCTCGACGGGGCGGTCGCCGTGCGCGGCAACGAGATTGTCGCCGTCGGTCCTTCCGCTGACCTCACGGCGCGGTTCAGCGCACGCGAGACCGTCGATTGCCGGGGATGCGCAATCATCCCCGGTCTGATCAATGCCCACGCGCATGTGCCGATGAGCTTGCTGCGCGGTCTGGTCGCCGATCAACAACTCGATGTCTGGCTCTTCGGGTATATGTTCCCGGTTGAGAGTCGCTTCGTCGATCCGGAGTTTGTCTTCACCGGCACGCAACTTTCGTGCGCTGAGATGATCCGTGGCGGGACGACGACCTTCGTTGATATGTACTACTTTGAAGAAGAGGTCGCCCGCGCTGCCGATCTGGCCGGTATGCGCGCGATCTGCGGGCAGACGGTGATGCGCCTGCCCACTCCCGATGCGGCGTCGTTCGATGAGGGGTTGGAGCGCGCACGTATGTTCATCGAACAGTGGTACGGGCATGAGCGAATTATTCCAACCATTGCGCCCCATGCCCCCTATACCTGCACCGATACGATCTACCGTGAAGCGGCTGCACTCTGCCGTCGCTACGGCGTGCCGCTGATCACCCATCTTTCGGAAACCGAACGCGAGGTCGAGGAGAGTCGTCAGGAGCGCGAGGTGACCCCTATTCGCTACGCCAGACGCGTTGGTGCGTTCGACGGCAAGTGCATCGCGGCGCACTGCGTCCACGCAACCGAAGACGATATCCGGTTGATGCGGGAGGGAAACGTTGGGGTCGTCCCCTGCCCATCATCGAACTTGAAACTTGCCAGCGGCATCGCTCCCATCCAACGCTTCATCGAGGCCGGTCTGCGCGTGGGTCTGGGTACCGACGGACCGGCTTCGAATGATGACCAGGATATGTTTACCGAGGTTCATCTGGCTGCCTTGCTGCCAAAAGGGATAAGCGGCAATCCGGCGGCAGTGCCGGCACGCGATGCGCTGGCGCTGGCAACATCGTCTGGCGCGCGGGCGATCCATCTCGACCACCTGATCGGGTCGCTCGAAGTGGGGAAACGTGCCGACATTGTGGTTGTCGCGCTGGGGCGGCTCCATTCCGCGCCGCGCTATCACTACGCGCCCGACGCGCTCTACTCACATTTGGTCTACGGCGCGCGCTCATCGGATGTGCGCGACGTGCTGGTGGATGGGCGCTTCCTTCTGCGCAACCAGACGCTGCTAACGATCAATGAGGAAGAGGTGTTGCGCCGTGCGCAGACCATCGCCGACCGGATCGATATGTTCCTGGCTGCGCGGGAAGATAACCTGCTCGATAAAATCCTGGCAATTGGCGGCGTGCAGCAATCCGAGATTTTCGAGGTGCAGGCAAAGGCGCTAATCGATCCGCAAACTGCTGAACGTGTTGTTCAGTCGCTCCACGAACCCGGTATTACGATGACCAAGGCGAGTGAACGTACTCAGTACGATACTTACTTCCTGTGGGACAACGAAGAGCGCGGGCGCATCCGCATTCGTGAAGATCACCGCACCGATCCGGGCGCGCGCGTCGAGCCGAAGTACACTATCACCCTGATGGCACCTGCCCTGCGTGGCGAATATCAGTCGGCGATCCTGTTCAGTCGTGCCCGCTATACCGCCCGTGCCGACCGTACCCTGCGCTTCTACCGCGAGTATTTCCAGCCAGATCGGATCGTCGAGATCGAAAAGCGCCGCCGCCGCTGGCGTATTCAGTACCGCGACGCCGATTTTGCAATCAACATCGATACCCTGATCGGGCATGCGCGTCCCGGACCGTACCTGGAAATCAAGAGCCGCACCTGGAGTCGGAAGGACGCCGAACACAAGGTGGAACTGATTGGCGAACTGCTGCGACGCTTCGGCGTTCCCGAAGATGCGCTGATCAGGCAGGAGTACGTCGAACTCGAACTGGCGAGCATTGAACGGTGAGGCAGTATGCCGTACAAGGGTCTCTATCTGATTGGTCTGACCGGCAACATCGCCTGCGGCAAGAGCACTGTGCTGGCAATGATCCAGGAGCACGGCGCGGCAGTCATCGACGCCGATCAGGTGACCCGGCAGGTGCAGCAACCGGGTGAACCGGTCTACCAAGCAATTATCGAAGCCTTCGGCGAGACAATCCTGGTTGCGCCGGGTGGACCAATCGACCGGCAGCGGTTGGGGGCAATTGTTTTCTCAGACCCGCAGGCGTTGCGACGGTTAGAGCAGATCGTCCATCCTGCGGTTCACGCGCGCATCCTGGAGTGGCTGGATGAGGTCGCAGCGCACGCGCGGGTCGCCGTGATCGATGCTGTCAAACTCCTGGAGGCTGGCTGGAAGCAGGTCTGCGATGCAATCTGGGTGGTGACCTGCACCCCGGAGCAGCAACTGCGCCGCCTGATCGAAACGCGCGGCATGAGCGAAGCCGAAGCGCGGATGCGCATCGCCGCCCAACCGTCCCAGGAAAGCCGGGCAGCGCAGGCGGATGTCGTGATCGACAACAGCGGCTCGCTCGACGCAACCCGCGCGCAGGTCAACGCAGCGTGGGAGCGTATTCCTGTTGACCGACGAACAGGGCGGGATAGCCTATAACATAGCAGTTCTCGGATATGTTGACTCTTGCCTGGATTTCTGGAGCCTCCGGCAGGCTGAAGCCCTGGCTGAGGTCGGGCAAGCCTGACGGGCTGGATCAACCCAGGTTCCCCGGCATAGCCCAGGGATAACTGAAACGCCAGCCCTGTAGGGCCTTCCACGCGCTCAGGAAGGGCTTCAGCCCACACAAGCGGATTCACGTCCGACGACGAACAATGTCGGATGGCTTCTCTTACCGACCGACATGCATATCGGTCGCCGCGCGGGGAGCGCGATAGTGACTGCGGTCGTCCGAGAAGTGTTCAGCCCTGTCCGGGCGGTCGAGACGTCTGCGCACGCAGGGACGCGCACTGCTCCAGCACACTAGAAACACTCCGGAACGACTGTGTGGTACCCTGGCAGGAATACACCCTATTCGGTAGATTCGATATGACTGTTCGCGCCATGACGCTGCGCAACTCGCTGCCACAGCGCAGCAATCAGAAAATCAAGCGCTTCGACGCGCAGCGCCAGACATATCCCGGCATATGTCAGCGACGCAACCCCACCGGCAACCATCAAGGCAACCAGCGGTCCGGCAAACGCTAGAGCGATACTCAGCAGCCAGGCGATCCCGAAGAGCGCCAGGCTGGCGATCAGGCACTTCCAGAGGGTCTCGCCGATGCGAAGCCCACCAAGATCGACCAATCGCCGCGAGAGGAGATACAGGATCAGCGCATGACCGATCCACTGCGCAGCATTCGCCAGGATGAGCGCCGCCACCCCCAACGGCGTCAGAAACAGAAGCGGCAGCGCCGTCGCCAGATAGATCAGGATCGCCGCTCCCTGCACCAGATTTGGCGTCAGTGTGCGTTGTCGGGCATAGAATGCGAACAGGATCATCTGATCAAGCGCGGCTGCGGGTAATCCGGGCAGATAGAGCAGCAGTGCGCGCGCCGTCGCCTGCGTATCCTCGCTGCCAAACGCGCCACGCTGATAGAGCAGCGCGACGACCGACTCTGCCAGCGCTGCCAGACCAGCGGTCGCTGGCAGGATGAGCAGCAGAACCACCTTGATTCCCATTGCAAGCGTGCCACGGAACGCCTCTTCATCGCTGGCGCTCGCCTGGCGCGAGAGGGTTGGCAGAACGGCGAACGACACGGCTGCCGCCACCAGACCGAGCGGGAACTGGATCAGCGCCGTGGCGTAGCGCATGGTCGGAATGGCGTCCGGCGTCAGCCGCGACGCCAGGTGACGGTCGATGACAATCCCGACGACCGAAAAGCCGATCCCCAGCGCAACCGGCGCGTAGAGCGCAAGAATGCGGCGCACGCCGGGATGCGTCAGATCAAAAGTCAGAAACGGAATATGCGTCGCATCGCGCAGCCCCGGAAGTTGCAGCACAACCTGGAACAGCGCGCCGATCAGTACTCCGGCAACCAGGCTGAGTGAGCCGAGCCATGGTTGAAGCAGCAGCGCACCCAGGATAATTCCCAGATTGAACGCGCTGGTGGTGAACGCTGGCAGCAAGAATCGCTGACGGGCATAGAGCAGAGCAGTGATCAAACCTGAGAGACCCATAAAGAAGACTGCCGGTAGCAGCAATCGGGTCATCACAATGGTCTGATCGCGAAGGTCGGGTTCAAAACCGCCCGCCAGCAGCGTTACGACTATCGGCGTCTGCCAGATGAGAATGCCCACTACCAGCGCAATTGCCCCCATTGCCAGATTGATGACTGTTGCGACAACGCGCCAGAAGGCAGCTTCGTCCTCTTCAGCGTAGGCGCTGAACACCGGTACCAGAGCTGCGCTGATAGCGCCATTCACCAGCAGGTCATAAACAATGGTGGGAACGGTTGAGGCGGCGGTGAAAGCGGCAACATCGGCGCCGCGCCCGAAGAGGCCCGCAATGACCGCTTCGCGCACCATGCCGATGAGCCGGCTGGCAATGTTGCCAGCCGCGATCAAAAGCGCCGCTACCGCAACACGGCGGACAATAGCGCCGGGCATGTCGCCTTTCCTACGGCGCTGGCGCGCCGCCGGCAATCATGCGGTCCACCATTTCACGAACCGCTTCGGTATCGGCGGTGAAAGTATCGGGGTCGCCCAGCGTAATAATCATCTTCGAGTCAATTGCATACCGCTGGATATTATCCAGGTCGAGCCGGGGCGCGACGCGCGCCAGACGGAGCATCTCGCTGCGTGGTATATCGGTGCGCACATGGTCACGCAACGCACCGGTGTAATCGTCGATCTGATTGATCTGCGACAACAGCCCTCGTTCGCGCACCCGAGCAACCAGCGCAAGCAGCACCTGCTGCTGACGCTGATTCCGCCCAAAATCGCTGTCGGCGTGACGGGTGCGGGCGTAGATCAACGCGCGTTCCCCGTCCATCCATTGTGGTCCTGGATCGAAGTGCACCTGCATAGTGCGCACATCGCCGGGAAACGCATCGACTGGATAACGGGGGTCATCGATCGCTTTCGGGACATCGATGGAGATGCCGCCAACCAGATCGATCACCTTACGAAAACCATCGAAGTTGATCAACGCAAAGTAGTGAATCGGTACGCCGACCAGATCCGAGACGGTTTGTTTGAGTAGTGCAGCGCCATACCCCTCGCCGAGGCGCGTTTCACCGATCAGGTAGACCGAGTTGATCTTTCGCCGTCCGAACCCTGGCGTCTCAACCATCAGATCACGAGGGAAAGAGAGCATGCTAACACGACCTGATCGTGGATTGATGTGGATCAGGATGATCGCATCGGTGCGACTGATCTCCTCGTCGATCCGCGCATCGGTGCCAAGCAGCAGGATATTGACCGGATCATCATTTTCTGGCACGCTCGTCGGCGCGACGGTCGGCGTCACAGCAACCGGAACATCAACTGTTACGGGGGCGCTGCCCACAGGTTCGGGTGTTGGTGCAAGCACGACGGGTGTGACAATCATCGCGTCCACATCATCGAGCGCCTGTTTCCACTCAAACCCGAGGCGGGCAATGGCGACGAGAGCAGTGATCGTCGTCACGCCGATCAACCCGAGAACGAAACGGCGACGCACAGCGTGGTGTCGTATCAAGCGCAAAACTCCGCTACGCTTTCAGGCATTCGCTCTGCTACTATACCACATATTGAGCAGAGCGATTTCAGAAGAGGATCTTCGCCAGCCGCAGCACGCCCTGCTTCCAGGGGACGCGGTGCGATACGCCGGAAACGCCCTCAAACTCGTTCAGGTGCTCAATATACCAGCGGTAGTTACGAACGAGCGCTTCCTTATTTGAGTACTTTGGCGTGAAACCCAGGACTCGTTCAGCTTTCTCGATTGACACAAACGAGTCGGTGGCGGCGGTTTCGTACACCCACTTGTAGAGCGGCGAGAGGCGCAGCGCCTCCAGAATGCGCAACGCCCAGATCACCGGCGCTGCCGGGAGGGGGATGATCTTCTTCCCGAATCCGGCGGCATCGAGCACCGCCTGATAATCCTCGCGCATTGTGGTAAACTCTTTTGCGCCGATGTTGAACGTGTCATTCACCCGGTCGCGATCAAGCGTTGCACAGAGATAGATTGCCTCGCACAGGTCTTCAACATCGAGCAACTGATAGCGATTGTTGCCGCTCCCGATCATCGGGAAGTTTTTCCCATCCTTCGCCCAGTCGTAGAGGAGCGCAAATACTCCCAGGCGCTCTGGACCGACAAACGATTTGGGGCGGATGATCGGCACGCACATCCCCTTTGCGCGGTACTCCAGGCAGATCTGCTCGGCTTTCACCTTCGCCTCGCCATAAGGACCGACGCCGTGGAGCGGGTCGTCCTCGTACAGCGGATGGTGATCGGGAATGCCATAAACGGCGGTTGAAGAGATGTGGATCACCCGCTCGACGCCATGCTCGAACGCTGATTGCAGCACATTGCGCGTGCCGTCGAGATCGGTGGAAAAAATGTCTTCCTTCCTGTACAATGGCAGCGCTGCTGCCGCATGAACGACGATCTGCACGCCCTCCATTGCCCGATCAACACTCGAGCGATCACGGATGTCGCCTTTGATGGCTTTGATCCGATCCCGCTCGGGATAGTTGAAATCGGCAATATCGAGCGAAACTACGTGATGTCCGCGCGCCAGCAGGTAGCGCGTCAGATTAATGCCAAGAAAACCGGCGCCGCCGGTGATCAGGTACGTAGACGCTGTCATGGATGGAATCCTTGCTGCGCCAGGCGATCTTGCAGACGGGCAATGGTTTCGCGCACGGCTGCCAGGCCGTCGCGTTCGCGTTGCACCACTGCCGCCGGCGCCTTTTCAACGAAACCAGGGGTAGCCAGTCGTGCCTCGCGTCGCGCCGCCTCAGCCAGAGCGGCCTCCAGGTCCTTGAGCAGGCGTGCACGCTCAGCTTCCAGATCGATCATGCCAGCGAGCGGCAGATATGCCTCAATGGAACCAATGACAAGGGTTGCAGCATTCATAGGGCGTTGATCAATCGCCGCAACAATTGTCAACTGGTCATTGGCGACCCGCGCCAGGCGCGCGATCACGGCGCGCTGCGCTTCGATCAGCGGCGTCTGCGCGCCCGCCACGATGGTGGCGGCAATCAACCGCGCCGGCTCGACTTTATGCTCGGTCCGAATGTTGCGGATGCCGGTGATCAGCGCCTGAATGAGCGCCCATTCCCGCTCGATGCCCTCGTCGATCCAGGCTGCATCCGGTTGCGGATACGGCGCGATCATGATCGACGCCGGGGTTGCATCAGTCCGATAATTGCGCACCAGATACTGCCAGGTCTCCTCGGTCACGAACGGCATGAAGGGGTGGAGCAGGCGCAGGGCGCCTTCCAGCGTCGTGTAGAGCACGGCGCGCGTTGATTCCTGGAGGGCGTCCTGTTCAAACTGCACTTTGGCGACTTCGACATACCAGTCGGCAAATTCGCTCCAGAGGAACTCCTGGATGCTCCGCCCGGCTTCGCCAAAATTGTACGACCGCATCAGGCGATCAACATCGGTCACCAGGCGATGGTAGCGCGACAGAATCCAGCGGTCAGCCAGCGTCGCCGGTCGGGGATCGCCGGGGGGCGTGTGCGCATCCAGTTTCGACAGCACAAACCGGGCGATATTCCACGTCTTGTTGGCGAAATTGCGCGCCGCCTCGATGCGCTCCGGGTTGAGGTTCAGGTCCTGCCCGGGTGAACTGCTGGTTGCCAGCATGAACCGCAACGCATCGGCGCCATGCTGCTCGATCACATCGAGCGGGTTCACCACATTCCCGTAGGTCTTCGACATCTTGCGACCATCTTTGTCGCGCACCAACCCGTGGAGATACACGGTGTGGAAGGGGGTCTTGCCGGTCAGGTAGCACCCCATCATCATCATGCGCGCCACCCAGAAGAACAGGATGTCGTACCCGGTCTCCATCACGCTCGTCGGGTAGAAGCGCCGCATATCGGGCGTATCATCGGGCCATCCAAGCGTTGAGAAGGGCCAGAGGGCGCTGGAGAACCAGGTATCGAGCACATCGGGGTCTTGCACAAGCCCCTCGCCCTGCGGATCGGGGTCGTCGGGACCGGGGACGATCATCTGACCGTCGGGCGTATACCAGACCGGTATCCGGTGCCCCCACCAGAGTTGCCGGCTGATGCACCAGTCCTGGATGTTTTCCAGCCAGTGGAAGAAGACCTTCTCGAAGCGTTCCGGCACGATGCGGGTGCGTCCTTCGCGCACCGCCGCGAGCGCCAGGTCTGCCAGCGGTTTGGCGCGCACGAACCACTGTTCGCTGAGGAGCGGTTCGACGACTTCACCGCCGCGCTGACTGATACCCACCGACATCCGGTGCGGACGCGCCTCGACCAGCAACCCTTCGCGCGCCAGGTCGTCGAGCAGGCGACGCCGCGCCTCGAAGCGGTCGAGACCGGCGTAGGGACCGGCTTCGGCGTTGAGGGTCGCATCGGGATTCATAATGTTGATCATCGGCAGATTGTGCCGCTGACCCACCAGGTAGTCGTTCGGGTCGTGCGCCGGCGTAATTTTCACCGCGCCGGTGCCGAACTGCGGATCGGCGTACTCATCGGCGATGATCGGGATCAGGCGCCCTATCGCCGGAAGCACGACCGTTCGCCCGATCAGGTGGCGATAGCGTGGATCGTCGGGGTTGACCGCCACGGCGGTATCGCCCATGATCGTTTCAGGGCGGGTGGTGGCGACGGTGATGAACTCCCGCGCGCCAGACGCCCAGCGACCGCTGCCCCACGCACCGGGATGCCAGCCATCATCGGCGAGCGGATAACGGACGTGATACATCTGCACGTCGCGTTCCTCGTACTCGACTTCGAGATCGCTCACGGCGGTTTGCAGGTTCGGCGACCAGTTGACCATCCGGTAGCCGCGGTAGATCAGGCCATCGTCGTACAGCCGCTTGAACGCAGCACGCACAGCGCGCGAGAGCATCGGGTCGAGCGTGAACCGTTCGCGCGTCCAGTCGCACGACGCACCCAGGCGCCGCAGTTGACGGGTGATCTCGCCGCCATACTTCTCCTTCCACTCCCAGGTACGGCGCAGAAACGCCTCACGACCGATCTGCTGGCGCGTGACGCCTTCGCTCTGCAACAAACGCTCGACCTGCAACTGCGTCGCAATACCGGCGTGGTCAGTTCCGGGCAACCAGAGGGTCGGATCGCCGAGCATTCGATGCCAGCGCGTCAACACATCCTCGATGGCCACGAACATCGCGTGCCCCATGTGCAGTTCACCGGTGACATTGGGCGGCGGCATCGAGATCACGAACGGCGGGCGGTCGAACGTCTCAGGCGGCGTAAAGAAACCGCTGCGCTCCCACCATGCGTAGAGGCGTTGTTCCACGCGCTGCGCTTCGTAGGCTTTTGCCATCTCAGGCGGACGCTGCGTATCGGGCGTATCCATAGCACTTCGCTTACCGGATCATCACTCGCAAAAAAGCGCGCAGCGCGCATAGCGCGCCACTGCGACGATGCATGTATTATAGCGGATTCTGAGTTCAGCACAAGGCGGGCGTTGGGGCAGACCGTTCTACTGCCGCTAACCGGCGCGCACCACCCGCTCCACCCAGTCAAACGCCTCCAGCAGATCGCCGCCTAGCGTCGGATACGTGCGCAGCAACGAGCTATCAACCACAAACAGTGTCGTCAACTCATTAACAGTTTGCGCCTGCGCCCATGCGCTGACCAGCAGCGCCATGGCGTCATCAATCTGACCGGCGCGGATCAACGCCTGCGCCAGGGCGCGCAGGGCCACGGCGCGCTTTCCGGGGTCGGCAATCGCATCGGCAGTCTGCCGGGCGTCCTCCCACTGCCCCGCGTGCGCCAGCGCCTGCGCCAGCGCGCCCAGGGCCCAGGCGAGCCAAGAGGGGTCGGCAATCGCCTCGGCGGTCTGCCGGGCATCCGCCCACTGCCCCGCGTGCGCCAGCGCGCCTGCCACATCCCCCAGCGCTTCGGCGCGCTCTCTAGGGTCGGCAATCGTCTCGGCGACGGCGCGGGCGGCGGCAAAGGTCTCCTGCGCCGCCTGGGTATCACCCGCCTGCGCCAGCGCGCCTGCCACCTCCCGCAGCGCCCTGGCGCGCTCTTTGGGGTCGGCAATCGTCTCGGCGACGGCGCGGGCGTCGTCCCAGCGTCCCGCCCGCACCAGCGCGCCTGCCACCTCCCGCAGCGCCCTGGCGCGCTTGTCAGGGTCGGCAATCGTCTCAGCGACGGCGCGGGCGGCGGCAAAGGTCGCCTGCGCCGCCTGGGTATCACCCGCCTGCGCCAGCGCGCCTGCCACCTCCCGCAGCGCCCCGGCGCGCTCTCTAGGGTCGGCAATCGTCTCGGCGACGGCGCGGGCGGCGGCAAAGGTCTCCTGCGCCGCCTGGGTATCACCCGCCTGCGCCAGCGCGCCTGCCACCGCCTGCAGCGCCCTGGCGCGCCAGAAGGGGTCGGCAATCGTCTCGGCGACGGCGCGGGCGTCGTCCCAGCGTCCCGCCTGCGCCAGCGCGCCTGCCACCGCCTGCAGCGCCCCGGCGCGCTCTCTAGGGTCGGCAATCGTCTCGGCGACGGCGCGGGCGTCGTCCCGGCGTCCCGCCCGCGCCAGCGCGCCTGCCACCTCCCGCAGCGCCCAGGCGCGCTCTTTGGGGTCGGCAATCGTCTCGGCGACGGCGCGGGCGTCGTCCCAGCGTCCCGCCTGCGCCAGCGCGCCTGCCACCGCCTGCAGCGCCCTGGCGCGCTCTTTGGGGTCGGCAATCGTCTCGGCGACGGTGCGGGCGTCGTCCCAGCGTCCCGCCTGCGCCAGCGCGCCTGCCACCGCCTGCAGCGCCCAGGCGCGCTCTTTGGGGTCGGCAATCGTCTCGGCGACGGCGCGGGCGGTGGCAAAGGTCGCCTGCGCCGCCTGGGTATCACCCGCCCGCGCCAGCGCGCCTGCCACCTCCCGCAGCGCCCAGGCGCGCTCTTTGGGGTCGGCAATCGTCTCGGCGACGGCGCGGGCGTCGTCCCAGCGTCTCGCCTGCGCCAGCGCGCCTGCCACCTCCCGCAGCGCCCAGGCGCGCTCTTTGGGGTCGGCAATCGTCTCGGCGACGGCGCGGGCGTCGTCCCAGCGTCCCGCCCGCACCAGCGCGCCTGCCACCTCCCGCAGCGCCCTGGCGCGCTTGTCAGGGTCGGCAATCGTCTCGGCGACGGCGCGGGCGTCGTCCCAGCGTCCCGCCCGCACCAGCGCGCCTGCCACCTCCCGCAGCGCCCTGGCGCGCTTGTCAGGGTCGGCAATCGTCTCGGCGACGGCGCGGGCGTCGTCCCAGCGTCCCGCCCGCACCAGCGCGCCTGCCACCGCCCACAGCGCTTCGGCGCGCTCTCTAGGGTCGGCAATCGTCTCGGCGACGGCGCGGGCGGCGGCAAAGGTCGCCTGCGCCGCCTGGGTATCACCCGCCTGCGCCAGCGCGCCTGCCACCTCCCGCAGCGCTTCGGCGCGCTTGTCAGGGTCGGCAATCGTCTCGGCGACGGCGCGGGCGGCGGCAAAGGTCTCCTGCGCCGCCTGGGTATCACCCGCCTGCGCCAGCGCGCCTGCCACCTCCCGCAGCGCTTCGGCGCGCTTGTCAGGGTCGGCAATCGTCTCGGCGACGGCGCGGGCGTCGTCCCAGCGTCTCGCCTGCGCCAGCGCGCCTGCCACATCCCCCAGCGCTTCGGCGCGCTCTCTAGGGTCGGCAATCGTCTCGGCGACGGCGCGGGCGTCGTCCCAGCGTCCCGCCTGCGCCAGCGCGCCTGCCACCGCCTGCAGCGCCCTGGCGCGCTCTTTGGGGTCGGCAATCGTCTCGGCGACGGCGCGGGCGTCGTCCCAGCGTCCCGTCCACGCCAGCGCGCCTGCCACCTCCCGCAGCGCTTCGGCGCGCTCTTTGGGGTCGGCAATCGTCTCGGCGACGGCGCGGGCGTCGTCCCAGCGTCCCGTCCACGCCAGCGCGCCTGCCACCTCCCGCAGCGCTTCGGCGCGCTCTTTGGGGTCGGCAATCGTCTCGGCGACGGCGCGGGCGTCGTCCCAGCGTCCCGTCCACGCCAGCGCGCCTGCCACCTCCCGCAGCGCTTCGGCGCGCTCTTTGGGGTCGGCAATCGTCTCGGCGACGGCGCAGGCGTCGTCCCAGCGTCCCGCCTGCGCCAGCGCGCCTGCCACCCCCCGCAGCGCCCAGGCGCGCTTGTCAGGGTCGGCAATCGTCTCGGCGACGGCGCGGGCGGCGGCAAAGGTCGCCTGCGCCGCCTGGGTATCACCCGCCTGCGCCAGCGCGCCTGCCACCTCCCGCAGCGCCCCGGCGCGCTCTTTGGGGTCGGCTATCGCCTCCGCGACCGCCCGCGCCTCCTCCCACTGCCCCGCCGCCGCCAGCGCGCCTGCCACCTCCCGCAGCGCTTCGGCGCGCTCTTTGGGGTCGGCAATCGTCTCGGCGACGGCGCGGGCGTCGTCCCAGCGTCCCGTCCACGCCAGCGCGCCTGCCACCTCCCGCAGCGCTTCGGCGCGCTCTTTGGGGTCGGCAATCGTCTCGGCGACGGCGCGGGCGTCTGCCCACTGCCCCGCTTCCGCCAGCGCCTGCGCCAGGTCGCGCAGGGCCTCGGCGCGCTTGTAAGGGTCAGAGATCGCCTCGGCAGCAGCGCGGGCACGACGGAACGCCTCCAACCCGCCGGCAGCGCCGCGTTCCAGCAACGCCCGCCCCACTGCGGTCAGCACCTCTGCCCGTTTTTTCAGATCGCTCAGCAACTCGGCGCGGTCACGCGCTTCGGCGCCTCGCCCCATGGCAACCAGTGCTGTGAACAGTTCCGTCGGCCATGCGTCAACTTTACCCGTCAGGCTGACCCGCAGCAGACTATAGCGCCAGGCCCGCGCCAGCCATGTCGCCATCTGCTGCCGGTCGCGATCCGACGCGTCCGCTATTGTCTGCCGCACCCGGTCAAGGTCGGCAATGTACGCCCGCAGGCTGGGGTCGGCACGCCGCTTCGCTGCGCCGTACTCATCGGCGTCTAACAGACGCCAGACGTCGTCATGCTTCTGCGCTGCTGCCAGATGCGTGACTAGGTGGGTTTGCCCGTAGGCGCGCCGTTCCTGTTCGGCAGGCGTGGAACCCGGCTGCCAGAGGTGCGCCAGATCACGACTGCACCACGCGGCAATCTTCGCGTGGACGTCGATCAGATCGTCGGTAGCAAACATGTGTGTGCGCAGGTAGTCGATCAGTTTCAGGTGGATCAGGCTGTACCGCGGCTGACCCTGCGCGTCACGCACGCCGAGCAGGCCCCCCAGACGCTCGATGGCTGTCAGCACGCGATCCTGAGTTTCGCCGATGATGCCGTGCAGAGCGTCGCGGCTGAGCGGCTCCTGGGCAACCAGCAGGGTACCCAGCAGGGGGCGCAATACGTTATCCCAGGACTGGTAGCGCTGTAACCGTTCCAGCGTTGGCGTGAACAGGTCGCGTGGGTTGGCGATGACCCGCCGGAGCAACGCGGCGATTTTAGTGTGTGGTGTCTGGCGTATCTCCTGCGCCAGGAATGCCAGATCGAAGGCGTTGCCGTTCAGAGCCTGGTAGAGTTCCGATTGCTCATGCGCGCTCAGCGTCACGCCGCGATCACGCAGGAGGGCGGCGAAATCTGCCTCACTCAGCGGCGGCAGGCAGTATTCACGGTGCGGGGTGCGCAGTTTGAGCGGCTTCAGCGTGTCGTCGGGACGGGTGCCGATCACCAGCACCACACCGGGCGGCAGCCGTTCGGGCAGGAAGCTCAGATCGCGCCGTCCAGCCAGGTCAGGTTCGATCTGATCCAGCCCGTCAATCACCAGTGTCAACGGTCGTTGGGCTGCCAGATCGTTCAGCAGAATCTCGAAGCTGTTGTACAACGCTACGACACTGTCGCCATCGGGCAGGTAGGTGAGCGCATCGGCTTCGCGTTCGGCCAGGGTCAGCAACTCGGCGACCAGGTGACCGAGCAGCGCAGCCTGTTCTGAGGGTCCGGGGGTAAAGCGGATGAAGTAGGCGGGGGTTGGTTCAGGTTCACGGTGGGCGATCAGTTTCGCCAGGATGCTGCTCTTGCCCTGGCCGGCAACGCCGGTCACCAGCAGGTAGCCGCCGGTGGCGCGCAGACGCTCGATCTCTTTAGAAAGTTCACGCAATTCGGCTTCGCGCCCAACAAAGCCGCGCAGCAACTCGTCGCGGCGGGCAGCGCTGCGCGGCGACCGCCAGCGTGTGAGTCGCCGGTGCGCCTCGGCGCGCCGTTGCTCAGCCTGCTGCGCCTCCCGTGCCGCTCGTCGGGCTTCGCGGTGATCGGCGAGCACCCAGTGGTAATCGCCTCTGTACTCGGCAAAGGGATGAAAGCGATCAGGGTGTCGGTCGCCCTGCTTTTTCACCATATCGATCAACGCCGACACCGTGAGCAGCCCATCGCCATAACCATCCGCATCGCGCAGACATGCCACCACTGTCTGCGTCAACAATCCGCCACGGTCATCTTCGTAGGCTTTCTCGTCCGATATGGTTGCTGCCAGATACGCGCGCAGGCGTCCGGTTGGAATGGTGACGCCGCGAAAACGCTGGACAATCGCAGTGTCGATAGCATGGCGTGTAGCAGGGAGTGCGATATTGCCAGCAAAGCAGCAATCGAGCAACAGTACCACACCGCGCGGCTTATCCCAGGCGAGCAACTGGGTGTACCACCAGTCGAGGGAGAGGTAGTAGTTGGGGTCGCCAGTAGCGGTCTCGCTATCGTAATCGGCACTGACCAGGAAAGTCGCACCGTCAGGGTGGCCATCCACCGGAATCCATGCCCCGTGACCAGAAAAAGCAATGAAGAGATCACTCTCGCTGTCAGCCTGCCGTCGCAATCTGGCAACAGCCTCGCGGATGGCAGCCGTTGTCGCCTGTTGCCCGATCAGCGATTGCACCGCGAAGCCGCAGTCATACAGTGCGCTCGCCAGATCATTCGCATCGCGTTCGGCGCTGCGCAGGGGGGCGAACGTCGGATCGTTCTGCGGGCGATTGACGCCGATGATGAGTGCGCGTTTCGACATAGGGCGGTCGGCAGGGAATGGTGTGATGCCTGATCACGATATTGTGCACTATTATACCGAACTGGCCGTGGGGCTGATGAGCCTCCGGCGGGCTAATGGAGATTGAGGATTTTAGAGCGATGCGCAGCCTGATCGAACCACGTGCACCCTGGGTGCGCGGGCATCCCCGCCCGCATTGGGTGCGCGGGCATCCCCGCCCGCATTAGGTGCGCGGGCGTCCCCGCCCGCATTGGGTACGCGGGCATCCCCGCCCGCATTAGGTGCGCGGGCGTCCCCGCCCGCATTGGGTGCGCGGGCGTCCCCACCCGCATTGGGTGCGCGGGCGTCTCCGCCCGCATGCGGAGAAGGCGGGTAGAGGTCGAACCTCCTCGGACGACCGCAGTCACCATCGCGCTCCCTGCGCAGCAGCCGACATGTATGTCGGTCGGTAAGGGAAGACATCCGACATTGTCCCCGTCGTCGGGCGTGACTCCGCGGGCGCGTGGAAGCCCCTGCGGGGCCGGTGTGTCCGTCTCCCTTCCCTCTGCGCCGGGGAGACCTGGGTTGATCCAGCCCGTGGGGCTTGCTCGACCTTAGCCAGGGCTTATGGAGGCAGACGTTTCGTGCATATCTCTCCGCGTGCATCGAACCGGCTCACGCGGAGACGCGAAGGCGCGGAGAGCGGGAGCGGATTATATATGCAACGACCATAAGCCATCAGCCAGGCAAGGCGAAGCCCGCCTGCGCGGGCTACGGCGGATTTTGTATTCAAAGACCATCAGAGAAGAACGCCCGCTCCCTCAGTCGAAGGGGGATGGCGGCGGCGGTGGCGAGCCGACCTGAACTTCAACGCTCAGTCGGTCAGGCTCGATCTGGTCGGGAAACGTTTCGCGCAGCAACTGTTCCAGCAGCGCCTGATCGCTGTCGGGAGGCGGGGTGCATGTGGTGTTACCGCAGGTCACGACGATGACAATTGGTGGTTGGTCTCTGGAGGTGCTCGTGTCGCTTTTGCTGAGATTCTTTATCTCCTTCAATAGCTGGGCGACGGTAAGCGCCAGGGTTGCAAGTGGAATCAGCGGTTGTGCGGCGTTTGCCGTCTCCACCAGCCACTGATACAGATCGCCGCCCCGGGAACCGTCGTACACCGGTTCGATCCGCTGGTTCTGTTGCATGAGACTTGCTACTATCTGGCGCGCGGTTGCGCTGACCAGCGCCGGGCTTGCGCCAGCATGCGGCGCTGCCCGGAAGATGAGTTTGATACTGGCATACGGCATGGCACGCTCCCCAGAGTCTTTCAAGTCCTCATATGAAGACTGAGATGATACACTCCTCCGAATTATACAACCATTGCCGGTTCAGCGTCGCCATTCCGCCGGGGGTCGCCGAGGTGACGCTGCGCTACCGTCCATGGGATGCGCTGCTGGGGGTTGCGCTCTGTATCGTCGGGGTGGCGATCTCGATCTGGATGTGGCGATCCGAACGTCCAGATACGCCGGTCTCGCCGGTTTGAGCGCAACGTCGGTGTAGAGCGAAGAGCGGAATTGTTCATATGCGCTCTGGGTGCGCGGGCGTCTCGCATCGAACTGGCGTATCTGGCGAAGGCAGTCTATGCGCGCCCCGGGTGCGCGGGCGTCTCCCCACGCCCGTGGGGGGGTAACCGTCAGCGCGTCATGGACGCCCCGGGTGCGCGGGCGTCCCCGCCCGCTCCAGACCGGAGATTGCCGGAATTGCCGCCGTCGCTTACCTGCTCTATGGCGAAGGGCAGCATTATTGAATATGCCGAACGTTGTGGCCGTGGGGCTGAGGAATAGCCGATAGCCGATAGCCGATAGGAGAGCTTGCTGCTGGGCTGAGGAATAGCCGATAGCCGATAGCCGATAGGAGAGCTTGCCGTGGGGCTAATGAAGATTGAGAATTTGATCCGGTATACGCCTCGTGCCGTCGGGCTGATGGAGATTGAGCATTTATTCCGCTATACCGCGCTAGCCGTGGGGCTGATGGAGATTGAGAATTTATTCCGCTATCCCGCGCTAGCCGTGGGGCTGAAGCCCTCGGCTAGCCAAGGCGAAGCCCGCCTGCGCGGGCTATGGCGGAATAATTACTCAAAGACCATTAGCCCGCACTGCCGCGGGTCACGCCCGACGACGGGGACGACGGCGGATGTCTTCTCTTACCAACCGACATGCACGGCGGTCGCTGCGCGGGGAGCGCGATGGTGACGGCGGTTATCCGAGGAGGTTCAACCTCTATGAGAACTGCTATAAATCCGCTATCCCGAACGAGCCGTCGGGCTGATGGAGATTGAGCATTTATTCCGCTCTACCGCGCTAGCCGTGGGGCTGATGGGGATTGAGAATTTATTCCGCTCTACCGCGCTAGCCGTGGGGCTGATGGGGATTGAGAATTTATTCCGCTATCCCGCGCTAGCCGTGGGGCTGAAGCCCTCGGCTAGCCAAGGCGAAGCCCGCCTGCGCGGGCTATACCAGATTATTTATTCAAAGACCATAAGCCCTCGGCTATCCATGGCGAAGCCCGCCTGCGCGTCACGCGAACGCCAACGGCGCCCCTCTCGCCTCTCGCCTCTCCATAGCGAAGCCCGCCTGCACGGGCGAGAAGCGAGGGCGGGACACCCTTGCGAGCTTGCGGGGTAAGGTTTTTTGGGGAAGCCCCTGCGTGCCATCTCCCGTTTCAGCCATCAGGACGCCCAGATTCCCCCTTCTCCCCGCGTGAGAGCAGGAGAATGGGGGATGCTCACAGGGGTAGATTTTGTGGCAAGCCCCTGCGCGCCGTCTCCTGTTTCAGCCATCAGGACGCCCAAACTCCCCCTTCTCCCCGTGTGGGAGAAGGGGGTTGGGGGGATGAGGGGCAAAGGCGCACAGGAATGCAGAAAGTGGGACGCGCATCGTTCCAGCGCGCCAGGAACATTCCAGAATGACCAGGAATTGATCAGACAGGAATGCATCCTATCGATCAAGATCTGGTATGATACGGCGTCGGATCGAAGCCGATCCACGTGATCCCTGTGATGCCATCGAATCGCCTGGCCATCGCCTGAAGAGCTTCCTGGCTGTTGTCCACCAGAATGAAACGCCGCCCCAACTCAAGCGCTGCTATCCCCGTCGTCCCGCTGCCGGCGAAGAAGTCGAGCACGACGGCCCCTGGATGAGACGACGCCTGAATGATCCGGCGGAGAATGCCCAGCGGCTTCTGGGTCGGATACCCCGTCTTCTCAGAACCATTCGTCGGAACAATCGTGTGCCACCACGTATCGGTTGGCAGTTTTCCGCGCGCCGCCTTGTCAGGTCCAACCAGTCCTGGCGCCATGTACGGGATACGCTCGATGTCGTCCACGTTGAACACGTGTCGACCGGGAACTTTCGCGTAGAGCAGGATGGTGTCGTGCTTGGGGGGCCATCGGTCCCTCGGACGCCCGCCGTAGTCGTAAGCCCAGATAATCTCGTTCAAAAAGCAGGCGCGGTCGAAGATGGCATCAAGCAGTATCTTGCAGTAATGCACCTCGCGGTAGTCCAGGTGAACGTAGAGACACCCATGCGGCGCCAGAATACGGTGCGCCTCGACGAGACGGGGTTCCAGGAATGCCAGGTAGTCGTCAAAGAGATCGGCGAAGCGCTTCTTCCCTACAACAATACTCTCGTAGCGATGTCCCTGGAAGCCGACACGGTCGCCGCTCTCAGAGCGCACGGTCTTGAGTTGAGTGCGCTCCTGAACTTTTCCGGTGTTGAAGGGAGGATCGATGTAGATCAGGTCTACCGATTCTGACGGAAGGGTGCGAAGCACGTCGATGTTGTCAGCAAGGTAGATTTTGCCGACAACATCGTCCTCAAGCAGACTCACATTCATAATTCTTCCCACATCGCCTGACTCCCTCAGCGAGAAGGAACGGCAAGCGCACCTGTCATGTCTCACACCCGCGCTACCCCGCAACCCGCTCGACCAGCCAGGTTACAGTGCCGGGGAACAGAATGACCAGGATCAGCACGACGAGTTGCAACACCATGAATGGTATCGCCCCTTTGTGAATATCGGCGGTTTCCACTTCCTTTGGCGCCACACTCTGAAGATAGAAGAGCGAGAAGCCGACCGGCGGCGAGATGAACGCAGTCTGGAGATTGACCGCCATCATAATGCCGAACCAGACCATATCGACGCCGAGCGCATTCGCGGCGGGCACAAAGAGCGGCATGACAATAAAGCAGATCTCGACGAATTCGAGGAAAATACCGAGCAGGAAGACAACGATATTACTGACAATAATGAACGCCAGCAAACCGCCCGGAAGACCGGTCAGGATCTCAGTGACAAACTTTGTGCCGCCCAAACCATCGAACACCAGCGAGAAGAAGGTGGAGCAGAACAGGATCATAATCACCAGCGTACTGGTGCGCGCCGTGCTGAGTGCCGAGTCTGCCAGCAACCTCCAGCTCAGGCGCTTATTCGCCCAGGCGAGCAGGATCGCACCAACCGCTCCAACCGATCCAGCTTCAGTCGGTGTCGCCAGACCGAAGAAAATACTTCCGAGCACAGCAAAGATCAACGCAATTGGCGGCACCAGCGCTTTCATAGATCTGGCGAATAGCGCCCATCCAGTGATCTGGCGCATTTCCAGCGGCAGAGGAGGCGCAAGGTCTGGTTTAAGATGGGCGACGACCAGACAGTAGAGCGCATACGAGCCGGCCAGCATTAACCCTGGGATCAACGCGCCAGCGAAAAGATCGCCGACTGAAACGCCGATCTGATCGCTGAGCACCACCAGCACCAGACTCGGCGGGATCATCTGCGCCAGCGTTCCCGACGATGTGATCACGCCGGTTGCCAGACCTTTGTCGTACCCTAGGCGCACCATGATCGGCAGTGAGATCAACCCCATCGCAATGATTGTTGCAGCAACAACGCCAGTGGTAGCTGCCAGGAGAGTCCCCACCGCAACGACGGCGAGAGCGATGCCACCGCGCAGTGGCCCGAGCAGAATGCCGACAGTTTCGAGCAACTCTTCAGCCAGCCCTGATTTTTCGAGCACCGAACCGAGATAGATGAAAAAAGGGATCGCCAGCAGCGTAAAGTCGGACATCGTCCCAAACCAGCGGTTCGGCAGCAGGCGGAGCAGGTCGAGTTTGAACGCATCGAGCGACAATCCGATCAACCCGAAGACAATCGCCGTTCCCGCAAATGAGAAAGCCACCGGGTATCCACTGATAAGGAGAAAGAAGAACCCGACGAACATGGCGATAGCCAGCCACTCGTATCCCAGCCAATCGTACTCCATCGTACTCTCCTATTCGACTACAGGTGCATGGTACTCTTCGATCTGCGCTGCCTGTTCGGCGCGAATGGCATTGGTCACAATCGCAAAATATTTGATCGCCTGGGAGATCGCCTGCAAAAGGAGCAGTACGAAAGCGACGATGATCATCGACTTGATCGGCGCCCGCGGGAGACCATCAGGATCTGGCGACATCTCCCAGGGTCCCCACCTGCCGTTGGGCAGGCGTCCCCAGGAAAACATGACCGGATTGAAGGTCACAATAATCGCAATGATACAGAAGGGGATCAGGAAGAGCAGCGTTCCGGCGAGATCGATCAGGGCGCGGCGCTGTGGGGTCCAGTTCGCGTACCAGAAATCGACCCGTACATTCAGGTTGTGCTTCAAAATATAGGCAAAACCCAGAAAGAACATGATCGAGAAGAGATACCACTGCAACTCGATAATGGCGTTCGATGTGAGACGGACGCCGATGAAACGCCCGACATAGCGCGCAACAACGTTGACAAAACCGATCGCCACCATCGCCATGACAATGTACGCCGTCTTGCTGCCAATCCATTCATTGAGCGCATCGATAGCATCGCTCACGCGCAAGAGGAACTGCATAGAACGCTCCTGATGCTTTTGCACAGACACCCAGAACGCACCGTCACCGCTCTATGAAAAACGTGCACATAAAGTACACATGTGGCCCTGCGCACAGTTCCACACTGTGCGTGCATAGCGCACGTATGTTTGTAGCACACATCAGACGGACGTCGCGGGAAGGCAGAGAAAGGATCCGACATCGTTTATTATACCATAACTCACTCAGATAATCGCCAGGACGACCGTCAATGTAACGATGCTGAGCAGGGTGGAAAACAGGACGGTGGTGATAACAAACTCTGGCAGCAGATCGTTCTCGACAGCAATGATCGACGCGAGCACCGCTGCTGGCATAGCCGCCTGCAATATGCCAACCGCACGCTCGATGCCGTCGAGACCGAACAGCGGCGCCAGCGCCAGCGCCAGTGCCGGACCTGCCGCCAGGCGTACTGCCGCCGCCAGGACGGTATCGAAGGTGAGGCGCGGCATGCCTGCGCCCGAAAGTTGAACGCCAAGCGCCACCAGCATGGTTGGGATCATCCCCGAAGCAAGCAGACTGATCGACCGTGCGATGAGGGAGGGGAGTTCGATCTGCAAACTGTTGACCAGCAATGCAGGCGGAACTGCAATCAGGGCTGGCGTTTTGACAACAGCAAGGGCTGCGCGCCAGGCGCTGCCGCGATGCCAGTTTGCTGCCGCCACTCCAACAACGAAGGCAAAGCTGGAAATTGCCAGAAAGTAGACGGTGCCAGCGACCAGCGCCTGATCGCTGCCGGGAAAGCGGAATTGAATGATGGGAATGCCAAAGTTGCCAACATTGCCAAAAACGGCAATCAGTATATACGCAGCCACCATTTTCGGCGGACGTCGCAGCGCTGTCGCAACCAGGTAGCCCACTGCAGCGCAACCCAGGTGAACGACAATCGTATATGCCACCATTTGCCCGGCAAGGGTTGCGCCAATGCGGGCACTGCTCATGACATCGAAGGTGAAAGCGGGAATAAGAATAAAGTACGAGAAGCGGGTCAGCGTCCGGGATTCAAGGTTGAGACGCGGACCAGCGATGTAGCCGAAGGACACCAGCAGGAACACCGGCGCGAGCACGTTGAGGAAGATCGACAGCAGAGCAGGCACGTCGCACTCCACACAACAGACAGAGCGAACACTGAATCATCAACGCTGTTCCGCAGATTCGGAATCTGCGGAACGGTGTTCAGCCAGGCGCTCCGTGGCGAGAAGAAAGAGTTTTCTTTTCTGATCCCGACAGACATCATCCGTCGCTTGCGCGTTGTCGGAGATAACCGAGCAACGCTTCGATCGCAGCACGCTGCTGGTCAGTTGTCTCCTGACGTTGCGATGCAAGCGTCAACAGTTCCTGCGCCTGTTGCGCCGCCTGATCGTAGCGCAGCAGATCGCTGAGCACAATCGTGTAGTTCTGGCGCGCTTCCAGATTGTCTGGTTGTAGCCGTACCGCTTCAGCAAATGCGCTTGCAGCAGTTTCGAGGTCGCCAGCGCGCACAGACAGCAATCCGATGATCGACGACAGTTGCGGGTCATCGGGGCGGGAAGATCGTGCTGACAAATAGCCGTCGCGCAGGCGTTTCATCTGATCAGGATCGGAGGAGAGTGCTGCGGCGATAGCGGTGATCTGACCATCAAGCGCGCGCGGGTCACGCTCCAACACGATCAGGTAGTTGTCGACGGCTTCGGCGAATTTCCCCTGTGTGCGCAGAATGTCGCCCATTCGCAGGAGCGTGTCGTTGTAGAGGGGATCGAGCCAGCGTGACTTTTCGAGCAGCGTCAGCGCCTGATCGTGGTCGCCGGATCGGGCGACAGCGGTAGCGTACTCGTTTAGAATAGCGACATCCTGTGGCGCAATTGTGTGCGCTCGTTGATACCATTCTATCGCCTGCATCAGCGCTTCGCGATCCTGACCGCCGCTCAGGTTCTGGTACCAGAAATTGTACATGCGCGCCAGGTTGGCAGCGTGATCCTTATTGAGCGGCGCAAGTTGCTGTGCGCGCAGCAGAACGGCGCGGGCGTAACTCAGCAGTTCCATCGGCGTGCGTTGCAGCACAAACGACCGAAGCGCTGCCGCGTTATCGAGTTGCAGAAGGGTTGCAACGCTGGCATCCGGGTCGATCTGACCGAGCGTTGCACCGTTCCGACGCGCCTCATCTGCGCGCAGCGTAACCATGGTCATTAGTGATCGACCGAGAGTCAGGTAGTAGAAATCTTGATCCGGCTCCATGCGGATCGCGTCGAGCAGATAACTGGCGCCGATGATCTGTTGTTCCAGCCTGCCGCCCGGATTGTCAATATATCCCTGCGCCTGTTGCAGTCGCATATCCGCGAGCACGCTGTCCACGTTGAAGGCCCAGACGCTTAGCAGAGCAATGATAAGAATCACAGCGTACACTGCTATCGCCGCTGCACGCCCTTCCTGGCGGGTACGTGATGCGGTCGGGCGCCCGGATGACGATCCGCGCCTGACTGCCTGGGTGCGTCGCCCGTCGCGCTGACGGGCGGACGTCGTCGTCTTCTCCGGCTCTCTGTCTTTCGGTGTTCTGCTTGAACGGATCGCATTATCGGGAGTTGGCGATCCAGGCGACGCCGGTACCTTTTCCGGAGCAGCCTGTACGGGCGGCATACCGGGCAGGCGGTACATGCCGGCGATTCCGCCAGCGGACACGACGACCGCAAAAGACACCCACTGGAGCATCAACGTTGATACAATTGGGATGCCGGTCAATCCTTCAACCGCGTGCGCCGTCACAGCGGCAACCGCAGCAATAATCAGCACCTGCAAACCCCAGTCGTTCAGGCGCGTCATCAGACGCCACGCCAGCGCGAAGAAACTGAACAGGAGAAAGAGGTAACTGATCAGACCGAGCAGCCCTTTGTTGATAATCTCATCGAGATATGCCTGGTGGGATCGGTCCGGTGACGCTGATCGCGCTTCAAGACTGGTGAGCGAGGGGGGGTAGAAGGGGTTGTACGCCACAAACATGGTTTCGGGACCCCACCCGACGATCATGCGCAACGGATTGGAGCGGATGAGACCAACAGCACCACCAGCTTTATCGTCGCCGAACCATATCAACCAGCGCACCCGCCCCGTGCCGCTCTCTACTTCGAGCAGGCGCCCCATGCGACCAATGTACGGAACGTCGCGCAACTGCTGAAAGACCGGCGCATCGGAAAGGTTGAAGGCTGCCAGGAAACCGCCCAGTGCAATAGCCAGCGCCACCTCGCCGATCAGCAACCCGCGCCAGAGTCGCACACGTTCCGGGTTATCCCGATGCGCCCGGCGCAACGCAAGCACAATCACCAGGGTAAAGAACACAAACAGCGCTGCAAAGCCGCCGATCCAGGGTCCGCGACTCTGGGTAAAGAAGGTAGCGATTAGCAGCAGGGCTGCGATCACAAACGCACCGACCGCTTCGAGTACGTAACTAAGGCGCGATGGCGCATCGGGGCGCCGCGGAAGCAGAATCACCAGCGCATAACCGGCCGCCATAAGCACGGTTGCAATCCCTAACCAGAGTGGCCACTCAACCCCTGGTCGCCCCTCAAGCGGAACCACCCGCTGGTTCGGTCCCTGCCCCAGCGTATACGAAACGCCAAGAAGGAAGACATAACCAATCAGCAGGATGCCTGGTATCAGCTTGCCAAATGTCAGCCGCTCAGCGCGGTGCGGCGCCAGTGCGATCAGCAAAAACAACCCGCCCGCAACTACCAGCGCACCAGGGTAGACCCACCAGTAGCGCAGATCGGCAGCGCGCACCACCGCGCCGAACATCATGGCGGCAAAGACCAGCGCCAGCGCAGCCAGAGCCAGGAGTGCATACGCCGCTCCCCATCCAAGATCGATCAACGGCTGCGGAGGGGAGACCTGGCTGCTGCGCGCATGATGCATGGCAATAATGCCGCGATAGAGCGCGTAGGGCAGCACCATGATCATGTACGCCGCCACAAAGATCGAATTTCCCATCGTGGAAGCGACGCGGGACACTACATCGCCGCGCCAGGGGAGCGGATCGAGCTGAACGTGCTGCACGAGACCGTAGCAGGCGGCGATCAAGCTAGACAGGATCATCACGGCGACCAGGCGATCAAGTTGTGCGCGACGACGCAGGTAGAGTGCAATCAGGACGCCGAGCGTGATATAGGAGAGGTTCGTGAATGTGCCCTGCAAGCGCTGGTAGGACCCCCAGAAACTGACCAACGGTGCGACCGAGACTACCGTCGCCAGCACGAAGACCGCAGCATAGATCAGGGTTGGAATAGCGAGCGGCACAGCAGCGATACGACGCCACCAGGGGGCGCTATTTACGTCCCCATTCCCGTTGGCAGGAGGGCGTGGAGTAGAGATCTTTTCGAGGGCATGGATCAGCGCTGCCGCCAGCATAATTATTACAATCGAGCGCAGCGTTGTCGCTTTATCTGGCTCGAAGTGACGGGCTGACAGCAGATTGAAGTATGTTGGTATCAGCAACAGCGCGAGCAACCATCCACCCTCGATCACACGCTCGCACCAGACTGAGACAGGAGATGGACGTGACACCTGAAAACCTCCCGCCAGCGAATCCTCAAGCCAGCTTGATCATTTCTTGATCTCAACATGAAGCGCGTTGGACGACAGATTGCGGCCGGTCCGCTGTTTGTACGCACGCGCCCGTTCGAGCATATCCAGAGCGCTCCGAAGACTGTGTTCGCTCACCGGCGTGCCATCAAGCATTGCAGCAATCTCATGGGCCCGTTGGGCATCGTCAAGCTGCGTCACCACCGTGCGCGTTCGACCATCACTGAAGAGTTTGGCGATGGCGTAGTGCGCGTCAGCGAATGCAGCAACCTGCGGCAGATGCGTGATGCAGATGACCTGATGCCGGTCGCTGATGCTCCAGAGCTTCTCGCCTACCACCTGACCGGCGCGACCGCCAACACCAGCGTCGATCTCATCGAACACTAGGGTTGGAATGTCATCAACACGCGAAAGGATCGATTTCAACGCAAGCAGCAGACGGGCACTTTCACCACCCGATGCAATCCGTGCTAGTGGCTTGAGCGGTTCACCGGGGTTGGGCGAGAGCAGGAATTCAACGGTATCGATGCCAGTGCGATCAAACGACCAGCGCCGTTCAACGCCGTTCTCGATGATTGGAACCCCTTCCGGATCTTCAGTACGTTCCAGATTGACCGCAAAGCGCACGTGTGGGAGGGCAAGATCGCGTGCTGACTGTTCAACTGCCGCTGCCAGGCAATCACCCGCTTCACGCCGCCGTTGCGACAACTCACCGGCGAGACGACCAATCTCTTCGAGCAGGTGTCGTTCTTTCGCTTCAAGGTCAGCCAGGTGCTCCGCGCTACGGGTCAGGCGTTCAATCTCCGCCTCGGCAGATGCCGCGCGCTCCAGGATATGCTCGATACTGCTGCGATACTTTCGCTGCATATCGCGGATCAGCGTCAAACGGTCCTCGATAGCATCGAGACGAGCTGGGTCAAACTCCATAGCATCGCGATAGGCGCGGATGCGTGTTGCCAGATCCTCAACGCTGTAGAGCAGTTCGGTCGCCTGTTCAGCTGCCTGGCTCAGCGTCGGGTCGAGGCGGGCGAGTTCGGTCAGCGCATCACTGATAGCGCCAAGGAGTTCGACAGCAGATCGAGAGGTGCGTCGCCCTGTCTCATCACCAGTATACAGGAGCGCATATGTCGTTGCTACCAGTTCTGTAATGCGCACACTATTCTGAAGCAACGCACGCTCGCGCAGCAACTCCTCCTCTTCGCCCGGACGCAGACGCGCCGCCCGAACGTCCTCGAGCAGGAACGTCAACTCCTGGATGCGCTCAGTCCGACGCTGCGCTGCACGCCGCAACGCATCGAGTTCATCGCGCACCTGGCGCAGCGCCGCAACCTGCGCCGCAACCTGTTCACGCAACGGTATCAGACCGCCGAACCGGTCGAGCATCTCGCCGTGGGTGCGACTGTTGAAGAGCGAAAGACCTTCGTGTTGACCGTGAATATCAACCAGGCGGCTGCCAATATCGCGCAACACGGCGCTGCTTACCGCACGACCGTTCACGCGCGCAACGCTGCGCCCGCTCTCACGGATGATCTCGCGCGACAGGATCACTTGATCGTCGTCGTCGCGCAAGCCATACTCATCGAGGAGCGAGAGGAGATCAGGGCGATCAGCAATGCTGAAAATCCCCTCGACCCGCGCGCGCTCACTTCCGGCGCGCACAAACGAGGGGTCAGTCCGCTCGCCGCGCAGCGTGCCTAGCGCATCAATAATGATCGACTTGCCAGCGCCGGTTTCGCCGGTCAGGACATTAAACCCGTCGCAGAAGCGCAGATTGAGGCGTTCGATAATCGCAAAATCGCTGATGTTGAGTTCAAGCAACATGCACGTGACGGCGTATGCATCACACCTGACTGCACAGGCAGCAAAATTGTACCACAGCCGGTTGCGGCATGGCTTCGATCACGCGCTTACTTCCCACGTTCCACCACCTGGATCGGGCGTTTGGTGACCGGACTGGCGCGACTCTGCATCCACACATAGACGAAGCGCTGAATGGCTGTGATGTTGCTCAGGATTGCAAGACACCACAACATAAGTGTTACCCAACCGGTCAACAATCCAAGAACGATCAGCGCGATCCGTTCAGGACGCTCGAGCAGTCCCACTTTGCAATCGAAGCCGCATCCTTCGGCGCGAGCGCGGATATAGCTGGTCAGCAGCGAACCTATTGCTGCCGCAAAGATCAGCAGGGTCTCAACCGTGTGAACAGCCGAACGCTCGAAGTAGATCAGAAGCCCAAGGAAAATAAGCATATCCGCGTAGCGATCAAAGGTGGAGTCGAGGAACGAACCGAAACGACTGACCTGATTCTTCGCCCGCGCCAGTGCGCCATCGAGCACATCGAAGAGACTGGCGAATGCGACGATCAACCCGCCGATGAAGAACTGTCCCGATGCCAGCCACCAGACGCTGGCCAGTGTCAACAGCAGGTTTAAGAGTGTCAGCGTGGACGCATGCAGGCCAGTGCGTCCGAGCGTTCGCGCCATCAGATCGCCCGTCCACTGACGAATGCGCGTGGTATATCGCTTCGTAAACATCGACTCAACCTCATATGCATCAGCAAGGGGATTATCAACTGTCGTTGCGATCTGATCGCAAATACGCACACCTGTCTGCCGATAGGCGATCAAAAAACTCCTGCAACTTTATCCTCGGTATGGAACACGATAGTGACCCGAAGTTCACGTTCGCTGCGGACCAGACTTACCGGCGTTCCCGGTAGACGTTCGAGTTCACAGCGGATTGCCTGGCCATCAGGAGACGGATCGGAACGCGCAGTGCGTTGACGTTTGTCGGGCTTCCGAATATCCAGGAGCGGGCGAACAGCCGACAGCGCACGATGAATATCGCCAGTTGTCCGGGTATGTCCGGTCAGGCGCTCCACCTCACAGACATTCAGGTCGTGATCGATAATCGCCGCTACAGTCGCTTCCTGCGCCGCCTGATTGGCAAGCCTGAGCAGTGCGCGTCCATGACCGGCGCTAACACGTCCTGCCAGCAACGCCTGTTGCGCCACTGGCGCCAGACCTAGCAGGCAGCATGTATTGGCGATCGCCTCGCGACTCCAATCGACCCGTTGAGCGATGGCTTCATTGCTCAAACCAATCTCGTCTCTCAGCGTCTGATAGGCGTGCGCTTCTTCAAGCGTATTCAAGTCGGCGTGCTGAATGTTTTCAATCAGCGCAATTTCAAGCGCCTGCTGGGGGGTGCTTTCACGAACGATGACCGGCACGCGATCAAGACCGGCTCTCCGGGCAGCGCGCAGGTGCCGCTCGCTGACGATCAGTTCATACCGACCATCATCACGTTCTGTGACGATCAATGGCTGGATGATCCCGTGCTCGCGGATCGATGCCGCGAGTTCATCGAGCGCGGCATCATCGAAATCAGAGCATGGTTGGTACGGACTGGCATCGATACTGTCGATCAACGCCTCACGCACGACCGTGCGCTCTGGATCGCCGGGGATCAATGCTGCCAGACCGCTGCCAAGCCCTCGAGGACGTTTCATCGCGCAACCGCCTGTCGATCAATACGGCGCAACACCTCATCGGCGAACGCAGCATACGCCTGCACACCGCGACTGGAAGGATCATACTCCGCAATGGTGCGGCTGTAGCGAGGCGCTTCACTGATGCGCACACCGCGCGGGATGAACGTATTGAAGATACGCTGCGGAAAGTAGCACCGCACTTCCTCGACCACCTGCTGCGCCAAGTTGGTGCGACCATCGAACACAGTCATAACCACACCCATGATCGTCAGACGTGGGTGGAGATGGTCACGCACCTGTCGTCCCTTTCAACCGCGCCAGCCCTTCAAGCGCCAGGTACTCACACTGAAGCGGAACAATCACGCTGTGCGCAGCGCAGAGCGCATTGAGCGTCAGAAGTCCCAGCGAGGGCGGATAATCGAGGACGACCCAGTCGTACCCAACCACCTGACTGAGCGCGTCGACAAGATGCCACTTGCGCCGTTCAGCGGAGACCAGTTCAACCATCGCGCTGGCAAGGTGCTCTCATTCGCCAGTACGATGTCCAGTCCGTCACGACCGGTAGAGCGGATCGATCGGTCGAGACCGGTGATGCCGACCACGACCTCGTATGTTGAGAAGCGCAAGTCACGTTTGGCGACCCCCAGTCCATGGGGATCGCAATCGACCAGGAGCACCTGTTGACCACGACTCGCAAGTTCACCTGCGAGATTGACCGCCGTCGTCGTCTTCCCGATGCCCCCCTTCTGGTTGGCCATGGCAAGAATATACGGTTCGGAAGAGCCAATCGCTACCATCGCTATACTGTTTCGCGTGAAACGCTGCGCGCCCCGCTGACGCCACTCCATTGTAGCACGAGGCAACACTTTGCGCGAACCGTATTGTTATAAGCGATCTCAAAACAAATTGCCCAAATGTGAATTGATCATGCGCTGGCATACATCATCCCCCAGCTGTCCCTAAAACTCTTTTGCATCCACCTTGACGTACCAATTCACACCGTGTTAGTATGAAGACTAATGCTACTATCAGACATCTTCACGCTTGCTGTGCGCAAACGTGCAAGCGATCCTCAGAAAGGTCGACCGATGATCCGTGTAACTGTTGACAGCATCCGCGTGAGTCTGCTGACGCAGCACCGTGTCGTCGTCCTGCGCGAAGCCGAGAGTCGGCGCTATCTACCGATATGGATCGGCGCCTTTGAGGCGGATGCAATTGCGCTCGCCATGCAAGGACACGAACCGCAGCGCCCGATGACGCACGATCTGCTCAAATCGGTCTTCAGTGAACTGGGCGCGACGATCAGCCATATCGTCATCAATGACATCCAGGATAGCACCTTCTTTGCGCGGATCGTCGTCGAGCAGGGCAGCCACACGATTGAGATCGACTCCCGTCCTAGCGATGCGATCGCGCTCGCGGTGCGCGCCGATGCGCCGATCTATGTCGAAACGCATGTCTTCGAGGCTGCCGGTGTGCTCTTTGACGAGGAGGAAACCACTGCAGCCGATGAGCAGCCGATGAGTGCGGCGCGACCTTCCGCAAGCACGGCCGAGACTGACGAACCAGACGCCGATACATCCGCCGATGAGGGTCTGTCGCTCTTCCGCGATTTCATCAATACCCTGGACATCGACGATGATGAGAAGAACAAGGGGAAGAAACAGTAGCTGGCCGACGCACGAGTGTTTGTTGTTGCAGGACACAAATGTCGTTACAGGATGCGTCCCCCTGAACGCAGGAGGACGCATTCTGTTCAGCAGTTCGTCTCTGATTCAATCTTGTGGAAAACAGGGGTGATTTTGTGGATAACATCATGAATATGTGGATAAGTCGGTGGATCGGGTGTGCCAGGAAGGTGGAAGCATAGGGGGAGATTTGTCAATCCCCGCCAGCTCTCTGGATAAAGGTGGAAACAGTTCCACCTTTCGTCCCAGAGAGCGTAGGGCATCCTGGAGCATTCTTCGCGTCTTCTTCCACTAATCCACACCCACTACTATCACGAGTGTCGTTATTCAATACAAATGAGGTTTCGGGAAACTTCCATAGAGCGAGACCTGGATCACACACAGCGCCAGTATGTGTAACCTTCTTTTCTTCGCGCATTGACAGCACGCCGACTCTATCGTATACATAAAGTGACAGAAAATGATCTCGCTCCCGATACACCCATCCGCGCGCTGAGTTCGCTTACGAGGTAACCGATATGGCCGCTACGATCCTCGTTGTTGAGGATGAGGAGCCGATTCTGAATCTGGTCGTCGCCTACCTCAAGGCCGACGGCTTTGTTGTTCATACTGCGCGCGACGGTGAATCGGCACTGCAACAGGCGCAGACGGTGCGTCCTGACCTGGTTGTACTCGATCTTCTGCTTCCTGGAATTGACGGTCTTGAAATTTGTCGTCGCTTGCAGCACGATGGCGGTCCATATGTCCTCATGTTGACTGCACGCGCAGAGGAGGTCGATAAGGTCGTTGGTCTGTCGGTGGGCGCCGATGACTATCTGACCAAACCGTTCAGCCCGCGTGAACTGGTAGCGCGCGTCAAAGCGATTCTGCGCCGCCGGCGTCATACAGGGGCAGCGCCAGCTGAGAATACACTCCTGACCTTCCGCGATCTTCAGATCGATGTTGCGCGACGAGAGGTGCAGCGGCGCGGCGTGCCGGTGACGCTGACAGCGCGAGAGTTCGATCTACTCTACACGCTTGCTGCTATGCCGGGGCGTGTGTTTACGCGCGAGCAACTCCTGGAACGGGTTTGGGGACACGATTTTGATGGCGTTGATCGCGTTGTTGATGTGCATATCAGTCTGTTGCGCCGGAAACTTGAAGATGATCCCGCTGAGCCGACGCTGATCCAGACGGTGCGGGGAGTCGGATATAAGTTTACCGGTTGATCGTATTGTTCGACCGTCAGTGCAGGCTTGCGCTACGTTGTGTGATTACATATGTCCTGGTTACATCAACTGCGCTGGAAATTGTTCGTTTCACACGCGATCATTATTGTGATTGCGGTTGTCGTGCTGCTTGGCGCGGCGCAGATTCTGGTACGCAGCAGCTTGATGGAAAGCGCAACCCTGGCGTCATTGTCCGCAGGGGATGATCTGCTGATTGCATCAAGTGAAGTTGCTGTGCAGCGCCGGTTTCAGTCTATTCTTGAACAGGCGCTATTACTCGCAAGTTTTGGCGCGCTCGCCGCAGCCGTCGTTGTCAGTCTGTTCGTCTCCCGGCGGATCGTTGAGCCGTTGCAGGATCTGACCGCTGTGAGTCGTCGGTTGGCACAGGGGTATTACCGTGAGCGGACGTTCATTCATTCCGATGATGAACTGGCTGAGTTAAGCCAGAGTATTAATCATCTGGCAGAGGCGCTTGATCGCACGGAACAGCGCCGCCTGGCGCTGATCGCGGATGTGGCGCACGAATTGCGAACGCCGCTGACGACGATCGAGGGGTACATGGAAGGATTGCTGGACGGCGTTATTGCACCGGACGAGCAAACATTTACCCTGATCCGTCATGAAGCGGCGAGGCTGCGTCGTTTGACTGAGGAGCTCGGTCTGCTGTCACGCGCCGAAGCTGGCGAGCTGCGCATCCAGCCCCGCCTGTTCGATCTCTGCACCATATTGCAGGAGTTGATCGCTCGCTTTCAACCGCAGTTCGCCGCCTGTGAAGTGGAGTTGCGCCTGCATCTGCCGGTCCAGTCTCTCACCGTCTATGCCGATCCTGATCGCATCATGCAGGTTATGGTGAACCTGCTGTCGAATGCGCTGCGCTACACCCCTGCTGGCGGTCTAGTAGAGGTGTCGTTGACGCCGCTTGGCGAGTATGTACGTATTTCAGTGCGCGACACTGGCATCGGCATTGAAGCTGAACATCTGCCGCTCATTTTTGAGCGCTTCTATCGTGTGGACAAATCGCGCACGCGGAATAGTGGTGGAACTGGCATTGGACTGACTATTGCCCGTCACCTGGTGTACGCCAGCGGCGGCGAGATCTGGGCGGAAAGCGATGGCGCTGGCAAGGGATCGACATTTCATGTCACCCTGCCGACTGCCACTGTCTACCAGCCGGTTCAGATCGCTGTTGCGGACGGCTAAACCAGGCGCAGGGTCGTTTGTGGCGTTGGAGAAGCCGAACGTACAGGTATTCGCCTGTTCAGACCTGGTATGGTAGGAGGCGTGCTCTGAATTGGACTGGGCTGTTGGTTGGGGGTATGTTCTGGCTCGCAATGGTCTCCATTGCGCTGCTGCTCCTGACATTGCTGTTTCCGCAGCTCGAACGCCGCGACGAGGATCGCCCCCGCACACTGTCGCCGCCGTATGTGCCGCGTCGTCAATCTGAGCAGCCTTCCATGCCGGCAGTGACGATCGTTGAAACCCCGAAGACTGCGAGTCTCCCCCGTTCAGTACAGACTGCCTACTGGTCGGCGAATACACGGCTGATTCGCATCTTGCTGCTGGTATGGGGCGGGAGCGTGCTTTTGCCGACCCTGTTGGCGGCTGAATTGAGCCGGATACGGGTGTTGACCGGCTTTCCGTTGTCCTACTTTCTTGCTGCACAGGGCGCTCCGATCCTTTTCCTTGTCCTGGCTGCCCTCTACACCGCGATTATGACGCGCCGCGATCGTCAACTGGGAGGGCGTCAGGTCGATCCATCGCTGCCGGTCGCCGATACAGTGTTGCCGGTGGCGCTGGTGATCGGCGGCGGTACGCTGATTGTCGTTGCCGATGTGGTGTTTCGACTGCCGGTGACGATCATTGGCTGGGTCCTGATCATTCTGACGATCGTGGTCTATGCTTCAATTGGCATCCGCAGCCGCGCCCAAGACCTGGAAGCGTACTATGTGGCGGGGCGACGCATTCCGGCGTTGTTCAATGGGCTGGCGATCAGCGCGGACTGGATGAGCGCGGCGACCTTTATCTCGCTTGCCGGTACGCTCTGGATGTTGGGCTATGAAGGGCTGGCGTACATCATCGGCTGGACCGGCGGATATGTGTTGCTGGCGCTACTGCTGGCGCCCTATCTGCGCAAGTTCGGACAGTACACCATTCCTGAGTTTATCGGCGCGCGCTATGCCTCGACCGTCGCTCGGTTGGTCGCCGCGATTGTGACGGTTATCGTTTCGTTCACCTATTTGACGGCGCAGGTGTCCGGGATTGGTCTGATTATGGGGCGCTTTCTTGGCGTCAATTACCTGTTTGGCGTTGCGATCGGTCTTGGCGCGGTGCTGTTCTGCTCCTACCTGGGAGGAATGAAGGCGGTCACATGGACGCAGGTTATCCAGGCGATCGTGATCGTGGCGACCTATCTGATCCCTGCCGCACTGCTGTCGCTCAGAGATACAGGGGTCGCTCTGCCGCAGATCATGTATGGCGCTGCCTTCGATGTCATTGCCGATCTTGAATCCACCCAGAATATCCCAAAATCATATGCCGAACCATTCAATGACTGGTCGGTCTGGCAATTTCTGGCGCTGGCGTTCTGTCTGATGTGCGGCACTGCCGGTCTGCCTCATATCCTGGTGCGGTTTTATACGACGCCGTCGGTGATCCATGCCCGGCGCAGCGTAAGCTGGGCGCTTTTGTTCATTGCGCTGGTCTATCTGACCATCCCGGCGTATGCCGCCTTCTCGCGCTGGGAAATCCTTGCGCACGTCGTTGGTCAGTCGGTGCGTTCGCTGCCACAGTGGGCAGTGAACTGGGGGAATGCCGGACTGTTGAGCATTACCGACCTGACGACGCTTGAAGGAGAGACGGTGGCGACCGTGCCGGGATGGGCGAAGAGTCTGCTGGAAAGCGGGGGGCTGCAATTTGTCGATGCGAACGGTGATGGACGTATCCAGATTGAGGAGTTGAGTGGGCGCGCAGTCACTTCTACGTCGATTGACGGCGTGTTGCAGTACAACGAGTTGAAAATCAGCCCCGATCTGGTCGTGGTCTCGACTCCTGAAATCGTCGGTCTCCCCGGCACTGTCGCTGCACTGGTGATCGCTGGCGGACTGGCAGCAGCGCTAAGTACTGCCGATGGATTGTTGATCGTCATCACGTCGTCGGTGGCGATCGATGTCTATCAATCGCTAAATCGGCACGCATCAACACGCACATTGCTTGCAATTGGACGTGTCGCCCTTTTCCTGGCAGCGGTGCTGGCTGCGCTCACCGCTCTACGCCAGCTAGGCATTATTGTCGAACTGGTCGCATGGGCATTCTCCATTGCGGCGGCAACGCTGTTCCCGGTGCTGACGCTCGGTATCTTCTGGCGACGCGCCAATCGTCAGGGTGCGATTGCTGGCATGATCACCGGTCTGCTTGCTGTCGCCAGCGCAATCGTTATCAACCTGTTGAGTCCATCCACGAACTTCTATGGAATTTCTGGTCCTGCAACCGGTATCTTTGGCATGATCGCCGCACTGGTCACGACTGTCGTTGTTAGTCTCCTGACTCCTCCGCCTCCGCCAGCGACCCAGACGTTGATCGATGCCATTCGACGGCCGTAGAACGTACAGATGCATGCGGATGGTGCTCTTGACACGCACATCCCAGTCGTGTACCATACGGATGCATACATGGTACATCGATAGTTTATCCAGTTGCGTTAACGAGGACGAGTAGCTGCGAGTCCGCCTTCAGGGAGGGTGTGCCGATGACTGTGAGTGCACCCGGCGATAGGCGCAGCGAAAACCACCTCCGAGCCGCTTCTTGAACGTCTCCGACAAGTATGGAAGCGCGGGTTCGCCCGATACAGCGATCACGAGGGAAAGCGTTGCTGCGCGCAGACGTGCGCCATTACAACGCTGTTCCGAACATGGGTGGAACCACGAAGCGACCCTTCGTCCCATCAGTGGATGAGGGGTTTTTTCATTCGAGAATGACGATGCGCTCTCGTTCGACACGATTTCAATCGCGCCCGCGGCGCAGTCTTTCCTGCCTGGGGTGGACTGTGGCGCTCATCTGGTTGTTTGTGGCGCTTGTGGCAATATATTCGTTCTGGTTGCGCCCGTCTCTCAGCCGCATGATCGGCGAGCAAACTGCGCTACGGCTCGATACCGGCAGTTCTGCGGCAGCAACCGGCGTTCTGCCAACGCTGGTCGCTGCGCTTCCTGCTGGCGAAGTGCGGATTACCGAGCAAGAGGCAAATGCCTACCTTCAGACGTATGCTGATCTGCTTGCGCCAATCGAACAGACAAGCATCCGGTTCGTCTCCGATGGTCTGGAGATTGATGTGCGCGCCTTCGGCATCGACGGCACAGCACGTATGGGATTGGCGCTCCAGAATGGTCGGGTCATTGCGCTCAATCCGCGTCTTGACGGTCCACTTGGCCGTCTCGTTGCCTTCGACGAACTGCTGGCGCCGCTTGAGCAGCAGTTGAACGACCAACTGCAGGCGCAGGGTCGCCGGATCACCGATCTGCGGATCATCCCCGGTGCATTGGTCGTCACATTAGCCGACGCATAACGACAAATGAGGTTTTTCGTATGCCAGTCAAACCAGACACAGATCCCTACTACCGTCTGCGCCATTCTGCCGCGCACGTAATGGCGCAGGCAGTGCTTGAAATCTTTCCCGAAGGAAAAATTGCTATTGGTCCGCCCATTGAGGATGGGTTCTACTATGATTTCGATCTGCCGCGCCCGTTGACGCCCGATGATCTGAAGGAGATCGAACAGCGGATGCGTCGCATTATCGCTGGCAGACACCCGTTTGTCCACCGTGTTGTCGATCCCGATGAAGCACGATCACTCTTCCGTGATCAACCGTACAAACTGGAGTTGATTGAAGGGTTGCTACATGGTCAGGACGAGTATGGCGAACAGGGCGAGTCGGGAGCCGGAACTGTTATTTCGACGTACAGGCACGATACATTCGAAGATCTCTGTCGCGGTCCGCACCTTGAACATACCGGGCAGATACCGCCAGACGCCTTCAAACTGATGAGTGTGGCTGGTGCCTACTGGCGTGGCGACTCAAACCGTCCCATGCTGCAACGGATCTATGGTACTGCCTGGAACAGCAAAGAAGAACTCGACGCCTACCTGCACCGTCTCGAAGAGGCCAAACGGCGCGATCACCGTCGCATTGGGAAAGAGTTAGGGCTGTTCTACTTCTCCGATGATATTGGACCCGGTCTGCCGCTCTTTACGCCAAAGGGCGAGATGCTGCGCCATCTCATGGAGTCATACGTGCGCGAGGTGCAGACGCGCTACGGGTATCAGCATGTCTGGACCGGGCATATCGTCAGGGAGACGCTCTACAAGAAATCCGGTCACTATGAAGCGTACCGCGAGAACATGTTCCCGCCGATGGTCGAGGATGAGGATCATGTCTACCGGCTCAAACCGATGAACTGCCCCAGTCATATGACTCTGTACAAAGAGATGGGGATCCATTCGTACCGTGATCTGCCGCTGCGCTTCGCAGAATTTGCCACGCTCTACCGCTATGAGGATCGCGGAACGCTGACCGGGTTGACGCGGGTGCGGGCGCTGACGCAGGACGACTGTCACATTTTTTGCCGTCCTGATCAGATCGAGGAGGAGTTCGGCCTGGCGCTGCGTCTCATCCGCGAGGTACTTGAAACCTATCGTTTCACCGATTATCGCGTGCGCCTTTCGTTGCGCGGCGCGGGCGGCAAGTATATTGCCGATGACGAGGCGTGGGACCTGGCGGAAAACGCGCTGCGCGCGGCGCTCGACCATTACGGGGTTGAGTATGAGGAAGCGCCCGGCGAGGCGGCGATCTACGGTCCAAAAGCCGATTTTCTGGCGCGCGATGTGCTGGGTCGCGAGTGGCAACTGTCGACCATTCAGGTGGACTTTATTCAACCACGTCGGTTGGGACTTGAATATATCGCCGAGGATGGACAACCGCGCACACCGGTGGTGCTGCACCGCGCCGTCACCGGATCGACCGAGCGTTTTCTGGGAGTCTTGATTGAGCACTATGCTGGCGCTTTTCCGCTCTGGCTTGCGCCGGTTCAGGCAATCGTCATTCCTATCTCCGACGAGCGGCACAGCGCATATGCCACCGAGGTCGGGCGGCAATTAACCGCAGCCGGGTTGCGGGTCGAAGTTAATCTGAGCAAAGATCGCATGCAAGCCAAGATCCGACAAGCGCAGTTGCAGAAGATACCGTATATGCTTATAATCGGCGACAGGGAGCAGCACACTGGCGCGGTTGCGGTACGAACCCGATCCGGCGAGGACCTTGGCGCGATGCCGGTTGCGGCGTTCATTGAACGCGCCCGGGCTGAAATCGAAGCAAAGGCATAGCAACGAGGAAGCATCGATGAAGCGGTTTGTGATCGGCTTTGCTGTCGGTGTGGCCATCGGCGCGGCTGCCATTGCAATTGGAACGTCGCGCTTTGGCGGGGTCGAGGCGCTGGTTGCACGGGTGCGCGGCGCAATTGCTGTTGGTCGCCAGGCGATGGAAGCCTGCGAACAGGATATGTGGGCTGATGTACGCCGGCGACGCGCCTTCGGCGCTGCGCATGCCGGATCAAATCCGTTCGATCCGCTGGGAGCGCCGTATGAACGCTGAAATCCTGGCAATTGGTTCGGAGTTGCTGCTCGGTGAGACGGTCGATACCAACAGCGCCTATCTGGCGCGCCAACTGGCGTCGATAGGCATCGACCTGTTTCGCAAGTCGGTCGTCGGCGACAACGAAATGCGCATCGCCGCAGCCATTGACGAAGCGCTCAATCGCGCCGATCTTGTCATCTGCACCGGCGGGCTTGGTCCAACGGTCGATGATGTCACTCGTGAGGCAGTGGCGCGCGCCCTGCAACGACCGCTGGTGTTCCATCAGCACCTGCTCGATCAGATTGAAGCGCGTTTCCGTGCCTTCGGTCGGTCGATGCCGGAGAGCAACCGTCGGCAGGCGTATGTGCCTGAGGGCGCGCGTATTGTCGAAAATCCGCGCGGTACTGCCCCTGCCTTTATTGTTGAGGATGCACGCGGTACGGTGGTGGTTCTGCCCGGCGTTCCTTCCGAAATGCGCTACCTGTGGGAGAACGCCATTCTGCCGTACCTGCGTGACGAACGCGGCGAAACCGGGGTCATCTTGGTGCGCACACTCCACGCTGTTGGTCTTGGTGAAAGCGTCATCGGCGAGAGACTTGCCGACCTGATGGTTCAGACGAATCCGACACTCGGCATTTCTGCCAAGCGCGCCCAGTATGAATTGCGCATCGGCGCCAAAGCTAGCAGTCGCGCAGCCGCCGAAACGATGATCGCACAGGTCGAGTCAACAATCCGTGAGCGCCTCGGTTCGCACCTGCTCGGCGATGAACGGCTCGATCAGACCGTCGCCCGAATGCTCCGCGAGCGCGGGAAGACGCTTGCACTGTATGAGGGCGCGGTGACAGCGCCGCTCTACCGCGCGTTGAGCAAAGAAGCGCTCGAAGGCGTACGCGGGGTCATGATTCATCCAGCCGACATCCCGGCTGATGATGATGCAGCGCAGAGTCTTGCACGCACCGGCGCCATTGATGTGCGTCATCGCTGGCGCACCGACATCGGACTGGCGTTGCAACCGTCCGGTTTAATTGCGTCTAATGGCTTCGCAACGGTATGCGTGGCAATTGCGCATGCCAGCGGGGTCGATGAATGGCAGCACCGCTTCGATATGCGAAGTGACGATGTCTGGGACTTTGCCGGGACGATGGCGCTCGATGCGCTGCGACAACACCTTATGTCGACATAGGCGACGGTCATCGCTCCGTTCTTGCGTGACTGCATGGATCTTCGCACTGCCATCCGAACCATCCACAGTGATCCACTCTGGTGGCGCAAAATCCTGATAGGCGGCGCGTTAATCATGTCGATCATTGGTGCACCGTTTGCTGGCGGGTGGATTATCGAGTATATCGATAATTCACGGAAAGGGTATGTAACGCCGCTGCCTCCCTGGTTCGACTGGTCGACGCGCTGGATTATGGGCATGTTCGCCTGGATCATCGATTTTCTGTTCTATGTGATGCCGCTCATGATCGCAGGCGTTCTCTTTTTCTGTGCTGCATTTTCAGCGGTGTTGAGCAACTTGCCCGGTCTTGCAGGGCAATTGTTCGCAGTGCTGGGCGCCATACTTGCTCTTTACCTGACATTCGTCTTTCTGAGCAGCGTTTCAATGGTGGGGCGTCTGATCTATGTGCAGGACGCTTCGCCAGAGCACGCGATGAGCATGCACACCCTGCGTGAGGCGCTGCGCCCCGGAGCGCGCGCTGTGTATTTTCGCGCCCGCCTGACGTCGCTGCCCGCATACCTGCCGACAGTCGCGCTTGGTGCGTTGACGTTCCTGGCTGCCAGTCGTCTGACCATTCCCGGTACGTTGCTGATTGTGGCGCTGCTAATCTGGTTGACGTTGAGCGCGTTGATCTATGCGCATCTCATCGTCGTCCAGATCTATGTTGCCGCAGAACGCGAACTCGAACGGCGGGGACTAGCTCGTGTCCGTGAGTTGGTATAGGAGAAGAAACGATGGAGATCGGCAAGGCGTTCAGCTGCGTGACCGAAGACGAACAGTGGATCACCAAGGTGCTGATCGGCGGTCTCATTCAATTCATACCGTTGTTGGGAACAATCGCTACGGTGGGGTACTCCTACCGCGTGGCGCAGAATGTGGCGCGCGGCAGTCTGCGTCCGCTGCCGGCGTGGGGCGAGTTTGGCGATTTCCTGGGACGGGGTTTCATGGGGCTGATCATCGGGATCGTGTATCTGCTGCCATTCTTCGTGCTCTATGGCGTCTTTTTGTTCTTGACCGTTGCAGGTGCAGCGGCAGCAGAAGATTCGGAGGCAGTCGCCGGGGTTCTCAGTTTGCTCTCGTTGTGCCTCATTCCGCTCCAGTTGGTCGTAGTGCTGGTGTGCGGCTTTGCATCGCTGGCAGCGATTATGCGCTACCTGGCGACCGACTCGCTCGGTGAGGCGTTCAAGTTTGGCGAGGTGATCGCAATCCTGCGCAATCATATTGGGTCGTTTCTGATGATTCTGGTTGTAAGCATCCTGGCAGGTCTGGTGGCCAGTCTGGGTGTGATCGCCTGTGGTGTCGGCACTCTCTTTACCGGGTTTTATGCACAGTGCGTGATCGGACACGTGATCGGTCAGGCGATGCAGCGCATCTTCCCGCCCCAGCAACCGGTCTATGCCGCGCCCGGCTACTACGGTCCGCCGCCGGGATACGGTCCCCCGCCGTCATACTGATGAAGCCTGCACGTTTGCGCAACGCATTCAACTGGCGTGAAGCGCTCTACCCTGCCAATCTGCTGACGCTTGCGCGTTTGCTGATGTTGCCGGCTGCGCTGCATGCGATGCAACGCCCGGAACAACGCTGGCGCGCGCTGGGTATCCTCGGCGCGGCAATGTTCACCGACGCCGTTGATGGCGCGATTGCGCGCCGTCGGCACGAGGTGTCGCCACTGGGGAAACTGCTCGACCCGGTCGCCGATAAGGTTATGATCGATGCAACCGCGGTGACCCTCTCGCGGGTGCGCGGTTTTCCCTGGTGGGCGACGGCGCTCATTCTGGGGCGCGATGTTGCGATCATCCTGGGCGGCTTGTTGATCTACCGTCGGCGACGGATCATTGCGACGGCGCATCCTTCCGGGAAGGCGACGACGCTGGCGCTGACGCTGGCAATGTTACTCTACATCGCTGATGGTCCGCGCAGCGGGCGCCCTGCACTGTATGCGGCAATGGCACCCTTTGCAGTCTCAGCGCTGGTTTACCTGCGCCAGTTGATCCAGGCGACCAGTGAGGCGTCTGATTGATCTCATGAGTTGAACTCCAGTACGGGGGAAGAAGTGCCACTCGCTCTAATTGTCCATGGCGGCGCCTGGGACATTCCCGACGACGAGGTGGCGCCGCACCTGGCAGGATGCCATCGCGCGCTGGCTGCCGGATGGGAAGCGCTGATGAACGGTCGCAGCGCGCTTGATGCTGTTGAGATTGCAGTGCGTATCATGGAGGACGATCCAACGTTCAACGCTGGCGTCGGTTCGGTGCTCAACCGTGATGGTCTGGTTGAGCTCGATGCCGCAATCATGGACGGCGCGACGTTACGATCAGGCGCAGTCGCGGCAGTGCGCGGCATTCGCAACCCGATCTCACTGGCGCGTCGCGTCCTCGAAAGCGAAGCGATGCTGCTGGTTGGTCGAGGCGCCGAACGCTTCGCCGATACGGCGGGCATTGAACGTTGCGCCGACGAGGATATGATCGTGCCGCGTGAGCGCGCCCGTTGGGAAGAACTGTGCCGTCTGGCTGCGTACCGCACGCCAGACGCCTTTCAGCGCCCGCCGGGTGAGGTTGCAGGTCTGCGCGGCATCGTAGCGGGCGGTGATTATGCGCCTGACCAACCTGGTTGGCGTATCCAGCATCCCGGCGACACTGTCGGCGCTGTAGCGCTCGACCGCTCCGGGAACCTGGCTGCCGCCGTCTCGACCGGCGGTACGCCGTTCAAACTACCGGGTCGCGTCGGTGATACGCCGTTGATCGGTGCCGGTCTATACGCCGATGTGCAGACTGGCGGATGCGCATCGACTGGATGGGGCGAGTCAATCATGAAGGTATTACTGGCAAAGACCGCCACCGATTTCCTAGGTGCCGGGTATGCGCCCGTTGAAGCGGCGCGTGCTGCAATCGAACGGCTTGAACAACGTGTCCATGGATTGGGGGGCGTCATCCTGATCGACACGCGCGGTCGGGTAGGATATGCGTTCAATACGCCGCGGATGGCGTATGCGTATCGTGTCGAAGGTGGAGCAGAAGTCGCAGGAGTATGAACGATGAGCAGTGATCTGGAAACCCGATTCACGGCTGCAGCAGAGGCAGCGACGCGCCTGCCGAAGCGTCCCGACAACGAAACGATGCTGCAACTCTACGCACTCTACAAACAGGCGACCGTCGGCGATGTCAGCGGATCGCGTCCGGGAGGACTGGATTTCGTCGGGCAGGCGAAGTACGACGCATGGGCAAAACTCAAAGGGGTTGCGAAGGATGCCGCAATGCAGCGGTATATCGACCTAGTCGAACGGTTGAAGGCGGGGCGGTAGGGCAACGGAGAGAAAGGTCGAGACGGGGTATCACCCCGTCTCGACGTATTTTTCCGATCTGGACACGTGGTTGCAACACCACACGACAATGCGCTTGAACGTGATTGAGAAACCCGTCGGACGAAAGGGATGTGCTGTTATTCCAAAAAGCGTTGGGTTGTGGAACGCTCGATTGCCTGGGCGGGACGCAATCGTTTGGCGAGTAAAGAATACAACCGCAATCCAGAATCGAGTAGAGCCTTTCTTTATCCTGGTTCTATCGCAATGCTCCTGAATCGGCTCTATCCGAGATGTTCGTTTTTGCTCACGATCTTAGGCGCTTTTTATGGAACATATACTGGTAGCTCTCGAACTAAAAATTCTCCAGCGCAATTTTTGATAACAGTATAAGCAAACTGCGACTCTGGAGGATGATCGGTGGCACTTGCACCGCAACAAGGACCACGCACAAACAAGCTGCCGTCCTGGTTCATGAACTCAACGGTGAAATGGTATTCTGCCACTGAAATTACTTTTTCATCCACGATGCGTTTGACCCGTAAACATTGCAAACCATTGATTTCGCAGCCATTGGCCAGCAAAGCTCCATAATCCTGTGGATCTAATGATGGGTTCCAACCTTGAAGAACCTGATAGTCTCCTCCGTATAGTTCGGCGGCTTCTTCATACTTGTGCTGATGGAGAAGTTCGAAGAAAGTTGTAAGTGCATTACGAGCCTTTTCCAAACCTTCAGATGCTGTTTCAGTCTGATCAGTGGGAGTAAAGGTAGGGATTATTTCTGAGGTCGGTTTGGGAGGCGATACCTGATCAGGAACAGCGTTAGCATTACCGAAAAAGAGTAAATCTTCAGCCAGGGCATATACCCAACCGGACTGATGATCGCCTAAATCAACCAGCCACCAATCAACATGCTTTCCAATCACGAGGTGTTTCTTTTGGGATTCGAGTACACAGATTACATTAAACTCGAATCCTGGACCATTGCGAACATACACCGGGGCATCTTCTACATTTATGAGATACGGCTCAGCAGTGGGTTCAGGTGTGAGCGTTAGAGAGATTTGTTGTGTCGGCAGGGAAGAAGTAGTGGTAGTGGTTGCCCCAACCGTTAGATACGGCTCAGCAGTGGGTTCAGGTGTGAACGTTGGAGAAGTTTGTTGTGTCGGCAGGGAAGAAGTAGTGGTGATTGCCGTCCCAACCGTAGATGGACCTGAAGTACACGCGGATAATGCTATTATTCCGATGAGGAGACTAAACAAAATATATTTTTTCATCATCGAAAATTCTCCCCTCCAGGACGCCTTATACGGATTCCGTATAATCCGCCCCTGAGGTTGCGTTTGCGGAGATTATCCTGTTCCTGTATCGTAACTCGTGGCGACTACTATGCTACTTTATACGAACAGCGTCCCGATGTAACGTAACACCAGAATAGCCATCTGTCAAGGAGGATCTGATGGAATGATGGAACAAAAACCCAGGAAACTGTCAGACCAGGTCCGGGATGCGCTGCGCCTCAAACACTATTCCATCCGCACCGAGAATGCTTACGTGGACTGTGTCCGACGCTCCATCCAGTTCTACCACAAATGCCACCCCGCCGACATCGGCGCAGCCGGGATTGAATCCTTCCACACTCGCCTGGCTGTGCATAAGAACATCGCTGCCTCTCCCCGGAATCAGAACCTCTCCGTCCCTCTGGGAGAAGTCGCAACCGCGCCTGGCTCGCCCTTGGGGAAATGCTGCCAGTTGCGGCCCTGCTTCTGCAGAACCTCGGCGCCCAGACGACCAGGTTGGACGCGGTACGGCGCCGGATTTTCGGGGTAGTACTCCAGGCGATTGCGCTCGAAGATCTGGGTGGCGTAGACCTTACCGTCGTCGGGGCTGGTCATCAGATCGGTCGGGGAGAGGGGATACCCGAAGATCGGCAGACCGCCATTCCCGCTCCAGAAGTCGTGGAAGGGGGGCGACCCAGTTCTGCGTTTCGCGAAAGAAGACAGCGATGGTTCGTTCTTGCCGGGAAGGGGCGGCGGCTGCGCTGCTGGCACCGGGGACGAGCAGAAGAAGAGCGCCGGTGACATCCACCCCTTCCCGGCGCACCTGCGCTCTTTACCGTTCCCCTGCCAGCATCATCTCGCGTCGTTTCTGCTCACGCTGACGCTCGTTGAGGGTCAGCAACCGCTTGCGCAGTCGGATGCTCTTTGGCGTCACTTCGACCAACTCGTCGTCACTGATATACTCAATGGCATCGTCGAGGCTCAGGATGCGCGGCGTTTCCAGCCGGATCCCTTCTTCCGCCGTCGAAGAACGGATGTTGGTCAGATGCTTACGACGACAGACATTCACCTCCAGGTCACGCTCGCGGATGTGTTGTCCGACGATCATACCCTCGTAGACCTCGGTGCCAGGCGTGATAAAGAGCGTGCCGCGTTCCTGCACCTGGTTGAGGGCGTAAGCCGTAGCGACGCCGCTTTCGGAAGCGATCAGCGAGCCATTGGTGCGGGTGACGATCTCGCCCGCCAGCGGTTCATAACCGATGAACAGCGAGTTCATCACCCCCTCGCCGCGCGTCGCCGTCAGAAACGTCTGGCGAAAACCGAGCAGGCCGCGGGTAGGAACGTGGAAGATCATGTGGACCGATCCGCCATCACGGATGCTCATATCGCGCATCTGTCCGCGCCGCTGTCCCATCAACTCGATAACTGCGCCCTGATACTGTTCGGCGACTTCCAGTTCGACCTGTTCAATCGGTTCGTACTTAACGCCATCGATCTCTTTGAAGATCACTTCGGGGCGCGACACCTGAAACTCGTACCCCTCACGGCGCATCTTCTCGATCAGGATGGTGAGGTGCAATTCACCGCGTCCGCTGACTGTGAAAGCGTCGGGCGAGGCAGTATCGGCAACGCGCAACGCCACATCACGTTCGAGTTCCTGATAGAGACGTTCGCGCAGTTTCCGCGACGTCACGTGTGTCCCTTCACGTCCGGCAAAGGGGCTGGTATTCACGCTGAAGGTCATCCGCACCGTTGGCTCTTCGACGACGATTGGCGGCAGCGGTTCCGGATAATGGGCATCGCTGATAGTATCCCCAATACTGGCGTCGCCAATCCCGGCGATAGCGATAATGTCGCCCGCCGTAACTTCTTCGACCTCACGCCGCTCCAGCCCATTGAAGACAAAGAGTTGACTAATCTTTGCCGTGGTGATGCTGCCATCGCGCGCAATCCGCGCTGCCATCTGCCCTTTGCGCAACACACCACGCCGCAGGCGTCCGATCAGAATCTTTCCCCTGTAATCGTCGTACACTGTATTGGTCACTAACAGTTGCGCCGGTCCGTCTGGATCGACCTCTGGTGCAGGTATCTGGTCGAGGATAGCGTCGAACAGCGGCTCAAGCGAGTCGTGGATTTTGAGCGGTGATCGACCGGCGACCCCTTTGAGCGCATTCGTGTAAATGGTTGCAAACTCCGCCTGCTCATCAGTGGCGCCAAGTTCAACGAACAGGTCGAACGTTTCGTTGACGACGTGGTTGGGGCGGGCGTTGGGACGGTCAATCTTGTTGACGACGACAATCGCGCGATGCCCCGCCTGCAATGCTTTGCGCAGCACGAACCGCGTTTGCGGCATAGGACCATCAACAGCATCGACCAGCAGCAGCACGCCGTCGACCATATTCATCACACGTTCAACTTCCCCGCCGAAGTCGGCGTGTCCCGGCGTATCGACAATATTGATCTTGACGCCGCGATAGGTGACGGCAGTATTCTTTGCCATAATTGTGATGCCGCGTTCGCGCTCCAGATCATTCGAATCCAGCACGCGCTCAGCAACCTGCTGATTATCGCGGAAAATGCGACCCTGACGCAGCATCCCATCGACCAGCGTGGTCTTGCCATGGTCCACGTGGGCAATAATCGCAATGTTCCGAATATCGTTCCGTCGGATCATCTCGTTCACCCGTAAAATGCCCCGACCGCAACGGTCGGGGCGAAAATCCTGAAGCAACAGATGCGCCTGATTCAAGCTTATAGCATCAGTGTACCATAGAACCAGACAGGCGTCCAGGAATATGAAATGTCTTGCGCAGCTCTTTACGGTGCGTTATACTCCGCCTGCACTCCGCGCCTGTCATTCTCTGCGAACGCATTCCGGGCGTGGTATACTCATGCTGCATTGCATCATGGCGTTGCGGTGGGAAGACGGGTATGGATGCGCCGCTCAAGATTGCGTTATTCGGCTCGTTAACCGTGCAGATCGGTGATCGCACGCTACCCGACTCCGTCTGGCGTTCCCGGCAGGAGCAGCGTCTGCTTGCCATTCTTGCTGCAACCCGAGGACGTGTTATTGCTTCCGGGCGATTGTGCGAATGGCTGTGGCCCGATTCGGACAGCGCCAGCGCGTCAGTGAACCTGCGGAGCGCAATCAGCAATCTGCGTCGTGTGCTGGAACCAGAGGCTGACCGCGCCTCACGCCGGTACATTCTGACCCGCTCGGGCGGGTATGCCTGGAACAGAGAGAGCGGCGCCTGGATCGATGTTGATGAGTTTCTGACGCTGACCGAGCCACTCGCTGGTGGTCAGGCGACTGGTTCGATGCAGCAGGGTGAGGCGGACCTGGAGCGGGCGATTGCGCTTTATCGCGGCGATTTTCTCGAAGATGAGCAGGAACTGGCGTGGATAGCGATGGAGCGCGAGCGATTGCGCGCACGCTACCTCGACGCACTCCGTCGTGTAGCGGAGATCAAACTTGACCGTGGCGATCCGATGGCTGCGGCAGCGCTTGCCAGTCGTGGCATTGCCATTGCGCCGCTCGCTGAACCGCTCTGGCGCATCCTGATGCTGGCGCAGGCGCGGTCAGGCGACACGGCTGGCGCACTTCAAAGTTACGAGCGCTATCGTCATCTGCTGGACCACGAGTTGGGCGCTGCACCGTCCCCTCAGACACAGGCGCTGCATACGGCGATCCTGCGCGGCGATCCTGGTTCCTATGCGTCTGCTATGGTCTTCCCATTGCGTGAAAACCGTCATGATCGACAGCGGATCGAACTGCGCAGTCCACATGTTGGACAACGGTTATCGGGATCGGCAGCAACACCGATTGTCGGGCGTCAGGAGGAACTGGCGTTACTGCGCAGCTGGCTCGCCGATCTTGATCGGCGCAGCGGCGGTATTGTCACCATCGTTGGTGAAGCAGGGATCGGGAAGACGCGCCTGATAGCAGAAACGCTGCGCACTGCCGCTGAGCGGGGTGCATTTACGCTTGAACTGCGCGCTACGCCGCTGGATCAGGGGTTGCCCTTTGCTGCAGTCGGCGAGATGCTGCGCCCACTGCTGCGTAATGTACCGGATCATCGTCTTCGTCAACTGCCGCAGTTTGCACTGGCGCAGATCGCCGATCTTTTTCCGGTGTTGCGAGAACGGCTGCCGGATCTGCCTGAACTGCCAGATGTGCCACCTGAGGAACGGCGTAACCGACAGATTGACGGTTTGTGTGAACTGGCGCTTGCGCTAGCGCGCACACTCCCGCTAGTCGTTGCACTCGATGATGCGCAGTGGGCGGATGATGCGACGCTGGCGACAGTGGGGCGTCTTGCCCGTCAGGCGTCACGCCGGGCGTTGTTGCTCATCCTGGCATACCGTGCCGATGAACTGAGCGACAATCCGGCGCTCCACAATCTGTTGCGCACCTTGGGACGCGATATGATCCTGCGCCCGCTGGTGCTGGATCGCCTCGATGCATCGGCGGTCGCCGAACTTCTCGCCGGACTTGCCGGAGTCGAGACCGGGCGAGTCGCGCATCTGGCGCCCCAGCTGGTTGCCAGCACCGGTGGCAATCCTCTGGCATTGATGGTGACAGTCCAGGCATTACTGGAGAGTCGCGGGGTGACGTCGCTTGCTACGCTGCTGCCCGACCTTGAAGCAGGTATGCCGTTTCCCGACCCGACCGAAGCGCCGCAGATGCGTGAACTGGTGCGGGCGCGCTTTGATCGATTGCCGCCGCATGCGCGCGATCTGGCGGAACATTTGGCGCTGATCAGTCGTCCAGTGTCACTCGACCTGATCGAACATCTGGGGGGCGCGGATGCGCTCGAAGCCGCGCAGATCCTGATTGAACGTCAGATACTCGTCGAGAGCGACGACACACACCTTGCGTTCAACCATGACCTGGTACGCTCGATCATTGCGGCCACCCTCTCTGCCCCACAGCGTCGGCGGTTGCACCATCGGATCGGTGCTGCGATGGCAGCGCTTGAAGGGAATCGACCGGATCGTGCTGCTGAGATCACCTATCATTTTCGCCAGGCCGGGCGTTCTGCTGATCGCGATGTACTGCGCTATGCGATTGATGCTGGCGATTATGCGCGACGTGCGTTCGGGTACCGTCAAGCGCTGCAACACTATGATGCCGCTATCGAAGCAGGCGAGCGTCTCGGCGCTGAAGCACCGGTCGAGATGATGCAACGCGCCTTTGCCGGACGGTTGCTGACGTGCGAGACCCTGCTTGATTGGGAGGGATTGGAGGAAACATCGATGCGCTACGAGCAGTGGGCGGAACGCCGCGGACTTACGCCGCCAGCGCTCGTCGCGCCACGTCGATTAGTGCTGTTGCGCGCACTGATGGGTGATCTGGCTGGAGCGGCAGCGATCAGCGCTGCTCATGCAGCGCGCGGACAGACGTCGGATCGCGCACCGTCGATTACCGATATGCTCCGACGCACGGCGTTGATCCTGCAACCCGACGCCTATCCTGAGGGTATTCGACGCTCGCACGCTTCCCGGCACGACCGTCAGGAGGAGGGCGGTTATCCGCGCAATGGACAAACTGTTTCACGTGAAACAGGTGACCGACGAAACCGCTGCACTGATCCGCTGCCCGTCGATAACGCGCATACCATGTGGCAGGCATGGCCGTCATTTACGATTGCAGATCCTGTTCCAGGCAATCCGGCGGAAGAGTTGCCCAAACTGCTCGGTCCTGATGAAGCGGCAGCAGCATTGTTCCAGATCGGATGGGCAGCGTTGATGCAGGGATTGCTACGCGACGCACGTCCTTGTCTGACACAATCATATACGCTGGCAGTTGAGACCGGTCAGGCGCCAGCTGCCGTCGTCTCAGCATTGCAACTGGCGCACCTGAACGCACTTGCTGGCAAGCCTGACGAAACAACCATCTGGCTGGAGCGCAGCCTGGAAACTGCCGCGCGAGCATCCGAAGCGGCATGGGCCTCGATCTGGCCCCGCATTCATCAGGGCTTCCTCTGGCTGATCAATGATCGCCTGGCGCAGGCAGAACAGCGCTTCATTGAAATGGCAGCGCGTCTCGCTGGCGTAGCAGCGTTTCAGTCACACCGTGCCAGCGTCGCCGTGGGGATGGGCATGGTGGCGCTGGCGCGCGGCGACCTAACCAGCGCCAGTACGTACTTTCATGAGGCACTGCGGGCGCCGCATCAACTGTACGGTTTTATCTATGTCAGCGCACACCATGGTATAGCACGCCTCGCAGCGCTGCACAACGACCTGCCGGGGGCGCGGGCGATGCTGCTGCACACCCTCCACTACACGGTGCAACGGGCACTCCTGCCGGAGTATGTCCGCACCGTCATTGAAGTTGCCCGCATCGAACGCGACTTCGGCGATCCCGTACCAGTACTGGCACATCTGCGCAGCGCTGCTCGTCTTGCGCGTAGTGCCGGACTTGCGCCGCTCGCTGCAGCGGCATCTGCTCTGTCTACCCGTCTGGAGGAGAGTTATCGTGTTCCCTGAGACCATTACCCGTCACGAAGCGCCTGGCGGTGTCCGCATCTATCGCCTGCCGATTCGTGTTTTTCCGACCATGACAGCAAACGTGTATGTGGTCATTGCTGGCGATTATGCAGCGCTTGTCGATACCGGCAGCGGATTGGGCGACAGTGATGCCGATCTGCGCGCTGCATTTGCTGCACTGCGTTCAGAATGGAATGAACGTCTGACCTGGACCGATCTGCGGCGGGTGATTATTACCCATGCTCATATCGACCACTATGGCGGTTTGACGGCGCTGCGCAGCCTGACCGACGCCCCGATTGCCGTTCATGAACTCGACCGGCGTGTCCTGACGCATCACGAGGAGCGGTTTGTCCTGGCACGCCGCGCTCTTGCCGCATTCCTTCGCCGGGCTGGCGTGTCACCTGCAAAGCAGACAATTCTGCTGCAACTGTATAGCTGGAGCAAGAATCTGTTCCGTTCGGTCGATGTCGCCACAACGTTCCGTGAGGGGGATGTGATCGATGATCTCTTCCGCGTCTATCATACTCCCGGTCACTGTCCGGGACAGGTCTGCCTTCAGATTGGCGATGTGCTCCTTAGCGCCGACCATGTCCTGCCGCAGACGTCGGTCTTCCTGCCGCCAGAGAGTATTACCCTCTCTACCGGTCTTGACCACTACCTCAGGGCATTGCGTATGATTGACGCGCTGCCCGACATTCGCCTGGCGCTTGGCGGGCATGGTGCGCCAATGGATCAAATCCACGACTGGATTATGCGCATTATCGATGCGCAGGACCAGCGGCTCCATCAGGTGCGCGCCTTGTGCCGCGAACCGCACACGATCGCAGAACTCACTGCTGCGCTCTACCCTGGCGTCAACGGGTATGAGGAACTACTGGCATTGCAGAAAGCCGGGGCGTATGTCGAATATCTCGATATGCGCGGTGAACTGACCATCGCCAATCTGTCTGATGTTGACCTCGATGAAGGGGTTGCGCCACGCTACTGGAGGGGGTAACATAACGTTCCAACGTTCAATGTTCCAACGTTCCAACGTTCATACCGGACAGATCAGGTTGAAAGGGCAGGCGTCGCACTGTGGACCAAACGATGGTTCCCAGCGTTGCTCACGCATCGCTTCAAGCAGGCGATCAATCTTTGCTGTATGGTTTGACAGCACCCGCTCGGAGTGTGTGACCCGCACCGTCTCACCTGTTCCGGTAAAGGCAATCGCAAGTTCATCAGGGGGATGACCCACTTCCTGACGCGCCAGCGCATACAGGATCATACGTTCCGAGAGATGATCATCGCCACGCGGCGCGCCGGGTCGCACCCATACCCATCGCGTCACCCCGTCCTGCGTCTCCTCACGATCAATCCGCACTTCGATCACACCAGCCGGTCGCCGCACCATCACGCGCCGGTCTACCCGCTCAGGCGCAATCCGTCCGCTCCGCAGGTCATTCCACACCACCTGAACGTGCTGCAACGCCTCGGCGGCGTAGTCTCCGGCATAGAGCACTGTGTCGAGTTCATACCGTTGCAACTGACCGTATACCAGCGATCGCACTGCATCGTCATTGGCGGGAAGAACACCCGCACGCGCCTGTTCCGTCAGCGTCTTGACGCATTCGCGGATTGCCTGATGCATACGTAAAAACGGCGAAAGATCGTCGTACAACTGATATACGTACTGATACAGAAAGCGCCGTTTGCAACCGTCGAGATCGATACTCGAAGCCGGTAACGGCATCCGTGGCGCTGGCGTGTCGTGCAGCCGCATCGCAGGCGCTGGATTCGGACAGGTTGCCGCGCCGACGACCGATCGAACAGTCCAGGGCGCGCCATTCCCGTGACCATCGCCGGGTAACAGTGAAGAACGTTCCGCCGGTCTCTCGCCATTGCCCCGCGTCAGTGCGCGACTGAGCACCAACCGGTCACGTGCGCGAGTCATCGCCACATAGAGAAGGTAGCGCTCCTCCCGGTCTTCAGGCTCAACCGAACCGCGAATAAGACCGGCAGGCAATGACAATCCACGCTGATGGCCCCGCGCCGGGAAGCGCCCCTCCTGCAATCCCGGTACATACACAATTGGAAACTCCAGCCCCTTCGCAGCGTGGACGGTCATAACCCGCACGGCATCCGCCTGCCCGCCGATCAACGGTCGTGGTTGTACACCGGCAGCGCGCAATGCGCGAATGTAGGCGATAAAGTGTGGCGCACTGCACTCCTCCGGCGTCGCATGACGCACAAAGTTGCGCGCAATCGTAATCAACTGACCGAGTGTGGCGAGTTCCCGTTGTGCAGCATACTCACCCTGCGCAGCACGGTTCAACCGTTGCCGCATCGTCTGACTCTGCTCGAAAAGATAGGTCGTCAGCGCGTGCCAGACATCCCCTTCTCTCTCTAGCGTTTCGACGATAGTCTGAACCCGTGCAAGCGTCTGCCGGGCAGTTTCACTCAACTGCGCAAGAACCGCCGGATCGCGCGCGGCGCGTGGAAGCGCCTGTTGCGTCTGTCGCGCCAGGTGGACAAGCAGGTTGAGGTTGTCAGGATCAAGACGGTGATCAGGCATCGTCAAAGCTCGCAGCAGACCGGCGCTGTTCGTCGATCCGATCTGGGCACAGATTGCCAGGACATCCTTGACCTCTGACGCCTCGAATACGTTGCCCGGATGATCGACCGGGATCCCGTGCGTTTCAAGCACAGCAGCAATTGCGCTTGCCTGCTCGTGGGTGCGGCAAAGCACTGCGTGGTCGCGGAAACGCCAGCGGCGAATGACCAGGGGTGGACGACGCAGTGCACGTCGCATCTTCCGGCAGTGCAGCATCCACGATTGTACGGTACAGCGCGGCAATCTCCTGCCTCGACCGGATCGCACCCGGCGCAGAATGTCGTGCGCAATTGCTGCATACTCATCCTGGCTACGCGGTGCAACCAGTTCGATAACCGCGTGACCACCGCCGGTGCGTTGCGCTTGCAGCAACGGACGGGTTGCAGCGCGAGGATCGCTGGCCATCACTGCGGCGCTGGCATCGAGGATCGGTTGCAATGAGCGGTAGTTGCGCGTCAGATGGCGAACCTGCGCCGTCGGGTAATGGTGCAGGAACTCATCGAGATTGGCTGCCGATGCACCACGAAAGCGATAGATGCTCTGCCAGGCATCGCCAACCGCCCACACCCGTCCGCGTCCACCATCGAGCAGGCGGATCAACTCGCCTGAAGCGTAGTTGATATCCTGAAATTCATCGACCAGAAGGTAGTGGTAACGCCGACGGAGATCGGCAGCGATTGCCGGATCGTGCAGCGCCCTCACCGGCAATACGATCAGATCGCCATAGTCCAGCGCGCCTGCCTCGCGCAGGATCGCTTCGTAGCGCGGGTAGATCTGTGCCAGTTCGCGTAACGCGGTTGCCTGCCGCACTACGCGTTCGCGCGCCTCTGTCGCTTTGCGGGAAACACCGGGATGATCCTGCTCCGCCTGTCTGATCAGGCGCTCCGCTTCCTGCTCTGCCGCACGCGCGAACTCTTCCGGCGACCACAGTTCATCCTTGATCCGGCTGATCGCCTGAATAATCGTCACCAGATGACGGGTCGGTTCGCGCAGATCCTTGAAATACGCCAGGCGCAGATCGTCCAGGCGCTTCGAGAGCAGAAGAAAGAGATCGGCAGTATCGAGAAGCCGCACATCTGCCGGCAACCCCAGTCGCGCCCCGTAGATGCGCAGGATATTCAGCCCCCATGAGTGAAACGTATTGATCTCGACACGTCCGGCAAGGCGTGGCGCTGCCTGGCGCAGTGCAGCAATGATCCGCTCGCGCATCTCCTCCGCGGCCCTGTTCGAGAATGTCAGCGCCAGGATCGATGCCGGATCAACCCCCTGACGCACCAGTGACACATACTTCGCCACAATGCTGCGCGTCTTCCCGGTACCCGGTCCAGCCGCAAGCAGCAGCGGCAGCGGCGCATCGACTGCCGCTTGTTGCTCCGGGTCCAGCGTGAACGACGTATGTCGGGTAACGGTCGATTCGTCGGATGGGGTCAGCGGATCGAGACAGCAGACATTCACCAATTGCGCGCGGATAGCATCGGTTGAGACAGCAAACCGCGCTGCAAGCGACTCAAAGCTCCAGTCCGCCTGCTGAACCGCCTGCCAGAGTTCCTCCGCCGGCACGAGCAGTTCGAGTGCAAACAGGTTCGCCTCCTGTTCGCGTCGCTCGCGCCTGTTGTACGAACGAACCGCTGTCTCATCGTCGGCGCCGGCGGCACACTCATCGAGCGTTTCGTCGGTATCGCGGAACGGACCGGCATCCAACCCTTCGAGGCACACATGACCAATCTCGTGGGCTATCACGAAGCGCTGACGGGTCGGTGAAAGATCACGCTGCACCCGGATGACGTCGTATTCCGGCTCGACCTTTCCCTGAATGCCGGCAGCGAGCACATCCCGGACGACTGTCAATCCCCAGATTTCCTCTACAAGGGTATCGAGCGGCAGCGGATGGTTGAGATCATTACTGCCGACGCGCTCACAGTAGGAGCGGCGCACATCACGAGCCGCAGCACGGATCTGTTGTCGGCGAACGCTCATAGCACATCAGCCCATGCGGCGCGCTCTTCCTCAGTTGGCGCACTGTCGGCAAATGCCTGTGCAAAACTGACTGTCGGCTCTTCCGGCTCGATGATGCCATCATCAGCGTGCAACCGGGCTGAAGCGCTGACCGGCGGCGGCGCAAGCAGCGCTGCCCGAATTGTAGCGACCGGTGTGTGCAACGCACCGGCAAGACGCTCGATCAACCGCTCTGGAATAGTGGTTGCGCTCACTTTGCCACGCTCCAGACGCGCCAGCAAACCTGCCGGCAGCCTCAGTTGTCGCGCCAGACGCCCGACAGTCAACTGTCGCTCCCGGCGGAGATCGGTCAGGTTTCGCGTCGGTTCGCCGCGGAGTTCACGCTCCCAGGCAGCGTGCGCCAGTGCCAGCGCGCGATCGGTAAGCGATTCCTCTGTTGCCGTCGGTGCCACCGGCTCGTCCAGTTCACCGAGCGTCAGATTGAATTCGAGAAACGCGCGCAACTCCTCGCGCACTTCTGGCGGTTCCTGTGCCACAAACTCATCGAGACTGATGATCTGGCCAGACTCAAGCAGCTCCTCGTAGCGCAGAGCCGCCTCGACGAAATACGAACGGTCTTTCATGATGAATCTCCAGTTGTGAGCGCCTGACGTAGTCGCCTGACCGCGCGATTGTAGGTATGTGAAACATTAGCGGGCGACATACCAAGCATTTGTGCAATATCGGTCCCGCGCACTCCTCTCAGGCGATAGGTGATGACGATCCGTTCAATCACAGGAAGCGCTGCGATTGCTGCGTGCAACTGTTGGTGTAACTGATTTTCGTGATACTCTTCGGCGAGACGTTCCAGTGTGGTATCTTCAATTACCTCGTGGAGCGGCGGTCCATCGTCGCCAATCGGTGCATCCAGGCTCTCGATAGAAGATAAGGTGTGCTGCTGCCGATGTTTTCTTTCGTAAAGGATGCGGTTCACAGTTGTTGAAATATATGCGCCGAACTTGCGCTCCATACTGCCGAAGCCTGGACTGCGAAGATCGCGGTGGAGTTGCTCGATAACTGCGAGCAAAACGTCACCGAATGCATCCTCGGTCAATCCATACTGCCGTAACCGACCAATGAGCCAGTTGCGCATCGCAAGAATGATGGCATTGATGTCCGCCTGGAGCTCAGGCGTCAGCGCGCCGCCTGTCGTCAACACCGCGCGGATGCGCGCAACGCGCTCCTGACACTCCTGCACCACCTCATACCACGAACGTTCCTGTGCCATGGCATCAACCGCCTTTGTCGGACCGCCAAAGCCTCAACTGCATATTACCCCTCTCGGCGCCTGTCGGTTCTTGGTTCTCTAACACACGCTGCTGCGATTGTCAACCGCTGAAGATGAAAAAACAGGCGTACCTCTGTCTTATCGTGTTCATAAAAGCGCGATATGCTGAGCGCAACATGTGGTGCAGACGCTGCGTATCTCAAGACAAAGCGAGCGCCGCATCTAGACAGGAGGAGGCAGCCATGATCGCCAAGAGCAATCACGCACGCGTGCGACAGGCGCAACGCAACCTGACGGACGACGAAGTAGCTTTCATCATGCGACATGGGCGTCGCATTCGCAGCGGCGGTGCGCTGCACATTTTCCTGGGGCGGCGGGACATCCCAGACGACCGGGCAATATTTCAAAAATATCATCATCTAGAGGGTGCTACTCTCGTTATTAACGACAGGGGTTACGCCCCAGTCCTCATTACCGTCTACCGAAACCGACGTGCCCTGCGCGACATTCGCCGCAAACAGAAGTATGATCGGAAGGTGTCGGCAGAAATGTTCGGTTAAGGATCGAAGGCATGAACAGGACACTCTCCTGCAGACTGCCGGTCTGCAGGAGAGGTCAGGCAATTTATCAAACGTTTCTTGAGAGTCTGCCAGACAGCGAAGATCTCAGAAAAGGCGCAGTCGTGACCGGTTGCACATATAGCGCATCAGCGACCGACGCCTGCAAACGCTCTGCGATGGTGCCGCAGCGCAGGGTAACTGTCTGGGGTAACACACGCCGCCTGGAAGCAAAGGCGTCCTGCCTTCGTCGCATCTACAAGGGCAAGATGCCCTCACCTCCAGGAGAAATGTGAACACTTACCGGCGCAAGAAATACTTGACATCACGCCTATACTCACAGTACACTGATGCAGTGCGGCTGCACATTTTGTAATGACACACGCGATCCAGCATGACAACCGTACAAGGCGTGCAGCATCCTGTGACTGCATCAGAGTGTTCTGCATCGTCCTCCGCCGATTTCCTTCGCCGACTGCGTCGTCTGGTGCTCGACGAAGCCGACAGCCAGCGCCAGCAGATTGTGCAAACCTGGTCGAAACCCATTTCCGAGCGCGTAGCGCAGGGAGATGCTATCGAAGGGGTGCAGGTTATTTCCGTCACACCGGAAGGGATCGTCGAACTTGCCTGCCACCGCAACGTCTCGCGCTTCCGCGAAGGTGATATCCTGCTGCTGAACCGCGGTAATCCTTTTGAAGAACCTCGCGCCCTCTGTACACTTGAAATCGATGACGAAACACGCCTCCTGGTTTCAATTGACGATCCCAGCGTCAATTGGGGACGAATTCTGCACCAGCGTACTGGATGGGTGCTGGATTACGGCTATATCGACTTCAGTCAGTACATCCTCGACGCCCTCGATCAGACTGCTGGGACAACAATCGGTCAGCAGCGCATTCTGCCCCTTCTCATGGGCCAGGTGAACCCGACGCTCGACTATGCCCGCTATGAGCGTGCATATGAGCGCGCAGAGCAGTGGGGATTGAACGCGGCGCAGTGTGAGGCGCTGGCAAATGCTTATGCCACCAACCTGACCTGGCTGATCCAGGGACCTCCCGGTACAGGAAAGACGCTCGTGCTTGCGCGTCTTGTGCAACTGCTCGTCGAGGATGGCGAACGTGTGTTCGTAACCGCCTTCACACACCGGGCGATCAACAACGCGCTGGAAAAGCTGGCTGAACTGGATCGTCTCGGTGATGCGGCGCCGGTGTCGTTCTGCAAAATCGGGCGTCAGGCAAGCGCCAGCGAAGGTGCAGATGTTCGGAACTACGAGACGTTCGATGGGTCGCCGCTTGCTGAGTTGAGCGGCGGGTACGCAATTGGCGCCACGCCGTTTGCAACGCGCACGCAGCGTCTCAACGGCGTCGAGTTCGACACGGTGATCTTCGATGAAGCAAGTCAGATCACTATGCCTCTCGCCATTATGGGAATGCTGGTCGCAAAACGGTATATTTTCATCGGCGATCACAAACAGTTGCCGCCGGTTCTGACCGCGCGGCATAAGGAGGCATGGCTCCGCGCCTCGGTGTTCGGCGCTCTTGTTGGGCGACGGTTCGACACGATGCTTGACGAAACCTATCGGATGAACGCCGAACTAACCGAATGGCCCGGTCGGCAGTACTATGGCGGTCAACTTCGCTGTGCTTCGGAGGAGATCGCCCGACGTCGGATTATCTATCCGCGACCTCCAGCGCGCTTCAACACCATTCTCGACCCAGAAGCGCCGAAAGTTTTCGTCGATCTGCAGCATCGCAATGCAACAACGAGCAGCACAAAGGAAGCAAACCTGATCTGCGATCTGATTGCTGAGATGCTGGCATGTGGCATCGAACCCAGTGAAATTGGCGTTGTCACACCATATCGGGCACAGGGGCGTCTCATTCGCAATCTGCTGCGATTGGTCGTTTCCGACAGCGACAAACGGCAGGCGATTGTTGTTGATACCGTCGAGCGAATGCAGGGGCAGGAGCGTGATGTCATCTTCCTGTCGCTGACAACCTCGAATCCGGCATTTGCCGCCGGGATCGCCGATTTCTTCCTGCAACCGGAACGGTTGAACGTTGCTATCACTCGCGCTCGGGTGAAACTCATTATTGTGGGAAGCAGCTATCTTCTTGCCGTGACGCCGGAACATCTCGAGTATCAGGAGTTGATTGAGCAATTGCGAGGTTTGATTGCATCGTGTGCGTATCGTGTCGCCCCTCACGTGCGGTAGTATGTAGTGCGGGAACAATGTGCGTTTGTGGTGCAGGTGCAACCTATGGCTGCCATGTTTCCTGAAAAACCTGCAGGTGCGCTGCCTCCGGAAACCGGGAAGGTCTTTCGATTATTGAAACGCTCGTTGCCGGACGACGATTACGCCGTCTGGCAGCGGCTCGTCATCAGCGGTGCGCCTGAACCCGATTTTCTGGTGCGCCACCGCTCCGGGCGATTTCTGATCATCAAAGTTTCGACAGCGACGCCGCAGGATGCGCAACATGCTCTGCAAGGTCAGTTGTTCGCCAGCGGCATCGTGTTCGGCGGTGCAGAGCAGGAAGCATTCCGACAGTTCTGGTCTGCGCTCAGCGCACGCGAGGGTGCGCCATCTCCTGAACAGGTTCCTGGTGTGGTTCTCTTTCCGAATATCTCCTCTGGCGATCTGCGCCAGGCGCTTCCGTCGGGCGTCTGGGCAGCCGGGCGCGAGGATCTGAGTCCTGAGCGGTTTCCCGCCTGGATCGAAGCGCATCTCGGCGCCCCCCTGACGCACGATCAGATCAATGTCCTGCGCGCAGCCTTCTCGCCTGAGGTGGTCATCCCCGCAACGATGACCGTCCGTCAGCGTCGTGACACATCCGCCGGGTTGACCGACTATCTCCTCAGCCCGACGCAGGAATGGGCGCTCAAAGTTGATCTGGAACTTTCGGAAGAAGCCGATAATGCGAGCCGTGACATGGGGGTGCGGCAGGTCAGCGGTGTGGCTGGCAGCGGCAAATCGCTGCTGGTCGTGTATCGCGCCCGTCTGTTGCGGCAGTATTTTCCACAGAAGCGCATTCTCGTGTTGACATTCAATCGTCCGCTAATCCGCGACCTCGAAGCGCGCTACCTGCGGCTCACGAACGGCGATACCGGCGTCGAGTGGCGAACCTTTCACCAGTGGTGCTGGCAACATAAGCCGTCGGATGAGCGATGGAGCGTGATCCACGAAAGCGAGCGCGCATCGATCATTGCCGATGTATGGCGTCAGCACCTGGCAGATACGTCGATATCCGAACGGATGTTGCAGGAAGAGATCGATTGGTTCAAGGATCGGTTATTGAGCACGCGTCGGGAATATCTTGCCGCCAATCGGTCAGGGCGAGGTTTCGGTTTGAATGAAGCCATGCGCAACCGGATGTTTGACGCTATGCTGGCGTACAATGATCAGATAAAAGATCGAGGTCGCCTGGATTGGGGCGATGTTCCGCGCCGTGTCTGGCGCGCGCTGGTTGAAGATCGCATATCCTTTCAACCATACGATTTCATTCTGATCGATGAAGCACAGTTCTTTGCACCGATCTGGTTTGAGATCATTAAGCTGATCCTTAAGCCCGCCGGTCATCTGTTCCTCGTCGCCGACCCAACCCAGGGCTTTCTGCGGCGCGGGCAGTCGTGGAAGGAGGCTGGATTGGAGGTGCGCGGACGTTCCCTGCGCCTCCACCGATCATACCGCACGTCTCCCGCCATTCTCGACTTTGCTTCCCGCATGTATCAGATGCGTTTGCCTGATGATGAAGAAGCGATCATCGCACGCGCCGCGCCTCAAGCGCACGATGAACCGCCGCAGGTCGTCGTGCTCGACAGTGAGCAGGACGAAGTGACCCGTGTTGTTCAGGAGATTCGCGCGCTACACGAACGAGGCGTACCGTTGGAGCATATGCTGGTGATCCACCCCGACTGGCAGGGCGTTGATCGGATGCTGGAACGCCTGCGACGGGAGTTTGGGAGCGCCGCGATTGCCGATCCAAAGAAAGTCCCGCCAGGGAAACATCTGCGGGTATGCACGATGAACGCCGCCACCGGTCTCGAAAGCCCGATCGTCTTTGTGATGGGCGTACACCGCCTGTATCAGGCAGAACAGAACCCGCTCCTGTCCGAAGAGGAACGCGCCGAGCTGATTCGCAACAATACGCGCCAGTTGTATATGGCATTCACCCGTGTCGCTCAGCGCCTGGCTATTACCTGTGTCGGTGAACTGCCGCCGTTCTTCCCTCTCCCCGCACCTTCATCCGTGCGCGAACGAGAGCGTATGCACGCATCATAGCGTCTGTCCAAAACCGGGAGATCGCTTCGCTTTTCTCGCAATAGCGCCTGATGGTCCGGTGTTTTGACAGGCGCTAAAGGCAATGCTTTTCAAACAGGGGTGTACAGGCTACCGTCGCTTCTAGGCGAAGTCAGGATGTGACTTGAGAGGGTACCGTTGTGCTGGAGCGAACCTTCTTGAACAGACTTCGATAAACAGGGAAACCAGCCAGAAGGCCGTCGAGGTCCGCCTTTGTGAGCGCTCTGCGTTCTATCCGCGAGTGATGCTTCAGAGCGAACATCACTTACGGGTAAAACCTCGACGGCCCGACACGGTAACCCTTAACGTCTAACCCCTAACCTCAGGCTTCACCGGGCAGGTGTTGATACGCAGCACCGAGTAGAGCGGGCAGATACCGATTGCCGCTGTAGCGAGCAGCACAAGCCCTACCGCGCCAGCAACGATCTGCCAGACGCCGCTCAGCATAGTGAACCCGACGATGAGCGCCAGCACGCCAAAAACTGCGCGAATACCGCGATCCAGCAGACCTTCATTCTTCGTGAACATGCACGCTCTCCTTCCGTGTCGTCCTGATAAACCTGATCGTATCACTCTTGAAATGCACCACTCCACGAAAGGTTACACACCCTGCCTGCCTGTCTGGTGCGTTTGTGACGTTCGACAACACTATCTTGACAACAGAAGCAGCGTTGCATCATGCTGATATCCCGAATTGCCCATTGATGCGCGTCCGTGCAGCATCGAGCAATTTCGATAAAGGCGCATATCTTCGGTTCTGCCTCTCCATTGAGTGATGTATCCAGACAGAATCAGGATATGGCGCTGGAACCGAACCATAACGATGATGCCCGGAAGCGTCGGGACGCTCAACATTGTGCAGCGGAGATAGTAGGCAGAAGGATATGCGCCAGCTTCTCGTTCCATCAACCAATCCTATCGAACGCCAGCAGGCGTCGGCGCTCCAGATGATCCTGATCGCAATTAGCGTCGCAGCGCTGGTTGCGTTCTTCGTCTTTCTCGCCGTGCTCGGCGTTAATCCAACCAGCGGAGTTCCTGCCGGTAGCGCCGTGCTGGTCATGCTGACCAGTCTGGCAGGGGTGGCAGCGCTGCGTCGCGGCTACTTTCGCCTCGCAGTCCTGATTCCATCCGCCGGTTTAATCGTGGCAGTGTTCTTCGTGACGGTCATCTACGGCTATCCGGCGGCGACGCCTTTCTTACCGGCGATGTTCGTGCCGGTCATTCTGACCGGTTTGCTGATCGAAACGCGCCCGTTGCTTCTGATCGCGGCAGCGAGCGCTCTGATCGCAGTGGCGATCTTCCTGATCAATCCGGTGATCGCCCCGTTCACAACAATGGTTCGACCGCCGCCCGATCTGACCATCGTTGCAGTTGCTCTGTTTTTGCTCGTCCTCTTTGTGATGACAACCATTATTGCGCTGTTTGGTCCGGTATTGCGCCAATCGCTGATGGCAGCACTGGCGCGTGAGCGAGAACTCGAACATTTGCGCGATTCGCTCGAAGCAACGGTCAACGAACGCACTGCCGGGCTTCAGGAAGCGCTGCGCACGGTTGAGCAGCGCGAGGCGCAGTTACAGCAGGTGCTTGCCGATCTCCAGGCAAGTCAGGCGACGATTCGTGAGTTGAGCGCGCCGGTTTTGCCGGTGCTGCCAGGGGTGCTGATTGCACCCCTGGTGGGCGCGATCGATGAATCGCGCGCGACCGTGTTTGTTACTAATGTGTTGCGCGCGGTCGAGCGCGAGCGGGCGCAGCAAGTGATCTTCGATGTGACCGGCGTCCCATTGATCGACACGCAGGTAGCCCGCATGATCCTCCAGGCAGCGGATGCGGTGCGTTTGCTTGGCGCGCAGGTCATCCTGGTTGGGATCCGTCCCGAAGTCGCGCAAACGGTTGTGGGTCTGGGGGTTGCGCTCGATATGAAAACCTACGCCGATCTGCAACAGGCGATCCATGCGCTGTCTACCGCCCTTCCCATTACGAACCGGTTGTCGCGCTCACAGTAAGTGTTCACGTTCTCCTGGGAGCAGGAGCATCCTGCCCTCGTAGAAACGAGGGCAGGACGACCTTGCTTTATGCGCGTGCGTTACCCCACACGAGAGCAGTTATCGTCTGTAGTCGATTTGACGCCTCCGCTATTCTATGGTATTCTCGCCCCATCTGAAAACGTAAAAGAAAAGTAAACAGTCCACGACGACTGCATGGAAGCATTTTCAGTACGCCACTTGTGGCGCTGGTTGGCGCTTGTGCTTCTTTTTGTTGCATGTGCGCCCGCCGCACCGTTTGTGGCAGCAGAACACGCTGGCGTCGCCCCTGAACTCTGGTTGCCGACGCCTCCTGGTGAGCCATGGCGCATCATTCAAGGGTATGCCTGTGGCACGCACAACGGTTGGGATCGCTACTCGCTCGACCTGGTGCGCACCGACGGTCCCAGCGGCGGCGCCCCGGTGCGCGCCGCCGCCGATGGGGTCATCTTTGTCTGGGCGCCACGCAGCGGGACCCTTATTCTGCGTCACGAAGGCAACCTCTACACCATGTATACCCATATGCAACGCGCTGAGAATCCGCAGGTCGGGCGGATCGTGGCGCGCGGTGAGGTAATCGGTACCGTCGGTGATCGCGGATCGCCGGGTTTTGCTCACCTGCACTTTACCGCATTTACGGCAGAAGGTCCCTGGGCGCGCAATCGACGATCAGTGCCACTGCGCTTTGCTGAAGGGTACGATCTGCCGGAAGTTGGCGGGTGCAGTCAGCATGGCGGGAAGGTGCTGGTTGCCGGAAGTACGCGATTGTCACATGTCGAAGGGATCGGATTCGCCGGAGCGGAAGTCGGGCGCTGGTACAGCGGCGATGTGCGGATCGAGTTCAGCGGTGCGGCAATGGCGGCGGGGTATCGGGTGGCATGGGAGCGCGATCCAGGCGGGAGTGCGCCAGACGTTGCGGCGCCGAATGGCAGTGTACGTCTTGTTGATGCTGGTGAAGGGTTGCATACCCTTTTTGTGCGCGGTTGGGACCGCAACGGACGATCAACGGTTGCCACATTTGGTCCGATCGGGTATGATCGAACGCCGCCAGAGCCGCCTCCTGCGCTTGCGCCGGTCACTCTCAGGTCTGGACATCCGACGCCGATCTCCTGGGCGCCAGCTGGCGATGCGGCATCGGGCGTCGCCGGCTACCGCATCTATATCGGGAATGATCGTGCAGGAATGTCGGAATGGTTTACCCCTCTGCCAGAGATCGAGACCCCACCGCTCGCACCCGGTGAATACTTCCTGCGCGTGCAACCGATCGACTATGCCGGGAATGCTGGCGAGTGGGTAACGGTAACTACGCTGGTGGTTCAGCCATAACTCCGAAATCCCACAGTGCCTTTTGCTAGGATCGGGTATCACCCATACCGCAGTTGCCTGATGAGAGACAGCAGTGCGCGCCAGCGCGCGACTCCTTCAGTCTGCACGGGAGCGCGACATTCCTGTGATCTACGCAACGGTTAGTTATGCGCCTGACAGACGCGATGGCGGTTAGTTTGTCCGGAAAGTGCCAGCGCTACTCCGGCTCACCGCCGACTCGCCACTTGCTTAGATTGTCGATGAACTTGCACCGCGTGTTGGGAATCTGGTAATCACCAAGAAGTATGCCAGCGCGTTCTTTGGAACACCAGTCGCTGCCACACTCACGGCGCTTGGGGTGGATACCCTTATCGAATGCTCGACAAGCGGATGTGTCGCGCTGGCGCCATTGATGGCATGCAGTACGGTTTCAGAGTCATCGTTCCGCGCGAGTATGTCGAGGATCGCGCTCCCGGTCCCCACGAAGCCAACCTGTTCGATATCGACGCAAAGTATGGCGATGTGATGTCGCTGGAAGAGGTTTTGAAGTATCTACAGGGTGTGGAATAGCCCCCTGTTTCACGTGAAACACCCCTGCCTCCGTTTCGCACTCAATATTGGGGAACAACGCACCTCGAGGATCTTGCGTTCCATCTCCTGTTCAGGCGCCATGACGCTAGAAGACCCCCTTCTCCCGTACAAGGAGAAGGAGGCAGGGAATGCAGTGTGCGCATTGAGTGAACATAGAGCAGGGAAAAGTAGGTGCACACCATCAAATGTCGAGGTTCCGCACCTCCAGCGCGTGCGTCTGAATGAAGCGCTTGCGCGGCGGCACCAGATCGCCCATCAGCATGGTAAATGTCTCATCCGCCTGTTGCGCATCTTCAAGCGTCACCTGGAGCAGCAGACGGTTGAGCGGATTCATCGTCGTTTCCCACAACTGTGCTGCATTCATCTCACCGAGCCCTTTGTAGCGCGTGATCGTCACTTTATTGCGCTCGGAAGGCGAAAGTGTCGCCAGATACTGGTCGCGCTCTGCATCGGTGAAGACATACTTTTCCGTCTTGCCGTGAACAATCCGGTACAGCGGCGGTTGCGCCAGATAGAGGTGCCCGTTAGTAATAATCTGACGCATATACCGGAAAAAGAAGGTGAGCAACAGCGTGCGAATATGGCTTCCATCGACATCGGCATCGCACATCAAAATGATCCGGTGATACCGGAGTTTTGCCAGATCAAACTGATCGCCGACGCCAGCGCCAATTGCAGTGATCAGCGCCTTTACCTCGTTGTTGGAAAGCATCTTGTCGAGCCGACTTTTCTCGACATTGAGGATTTTACCGCGCAGCGGCAGAATCGCCTGGTAACGCCGGTCGCGCCCCTGCTTCGCACTCCCGCCAGCACTATCACCCTCAACAATGAACAGTTCGGTGCGCGCCGGATTGGTATCCGAGCAATCGGCCAGTTTACCCGGCAGCGAAAAACCTTCCATCGCACTCTTCCGCGCCGTTTCACGCACCTTCTGAACCGCAATGCGCGTGCGCGCCGCTGCAATACACTTCTCAACGATTCGTCGCGCTTCCTGCGGATTTTCCTCAAGCCAGGCGCTGAAAGCGTCGCCGAACACCGTATTAACCGCGCCGGACGCCGAAGGACTGACCAGTTTTTCCTTGGTTTGCGAACTAAACTGCGGATCGCGCAGTTTGACGCTGATCACTGCCGTCAACCCTTCACGCACATCATCGCCGGTTAGATTCCCCTCGTTCTCCTTAAGAAACCCCTTGCTGCGCGCATAGGCATTGATCACTCGAGTCAGCGCACTGCGGAAACCAGCGACGTGCGCACCGCCATCGGTGTTGTTGATGCCATTAGCGAATGCATACACCGAGTCGGTATCAAAACTTTCAGTATACTGCAATGCCACTTCCACCATCACATCATCGACGACCCGCTCAACATAGAACGGTTGTTTATGCAGAACATTCTTGTCTTTGTTGAGGTGACGTACATACGAGCGAATACCACCCTCGAAGTAGAAATTGACCTCGTTACCGTCGCGTTCGTCAACAAACTTGAAGCGCAACCCTTTATTGAGATACGCCATTTCGCGGAAGCGCTGAGCCAGCGTTTTGAAATTATAATCCAGCGTTTGAATAATCGTCGTATCCGGCAGAAAGCGCGTGATCGTCCCGCGCCGCGTGGTTGGACCCACCTTCTGCACTTCGCACAGCGGCACGCCGCAGCGATATTCCTGGAAGTAGTGCATCCCGTCGCGTGCATTATGCACATCCACGCGCATGTATGCCGAGAGCGCATTGACCGCCGATACGCCAACGCCATGCAATCCTGATGAGACTTTATAGCTCTTGTTATCGAACTTCCCGCCAGCGTGCAGCACAGTCATCACCACCTGAAGAGTGCTGACGCCCAGTTTGGGATGCGGACCGGTGGGAATGCCATATCCGTCGTCGGCGACTGTTACCGAACCGTCGCGGTGAATGGTGACTTCAACGGTCGTCGCTCGCCCGGCCATTACCTCATCGACCGAATTATCGACGACTTCGCGCACCATAGTGTGCAGTCCGTTGACATCGGTCGGGCCGATATACATGCCAGGTCGGCGGCGTACCGCCTCCATACCTTCGAGAACCTGGATCTGATTTTCGTCGTAGCCGGTTGCTTCGACTGGTTGCAGTGGTTCTGTCGTCATAGTTGGCTCGAATCGTTTTCGTTAGGTTGATACGGTAGATGTCTGAACGATACCAGTAGTGTCGTTCCGATAGCGGATGCTACGCAGTCAACGGATGTACACAATGCGTGTCACACTGTTATGCCCCTGGTCGGACCAGATGCTGCTCACTCAGACGACGTAGGCGCTCACGGTAGAACGCCATACGCGCCGCTGCCAGCCCAGCACCGATGTAGGCGCTACCGAGCGCCGCCACTATGCTGCCCGCTGTTGAATTGCTGAACATTTCCCAGATCACCTCGGTTCCACGGGTGATGATCAGGGACAGTATTAACAGACCGATGACGCCCCACAGGTTGCGACGTACCACCTCGAAACTTGTCCGAATAGCGCGCAGCGGTCCCACCCGGCTCATAACAATCGCTTCGTTGGCAAAACCAACATAAATCTGCACCCAGATGATCACCACCAGGATCAGGCTGAACGCCAGTATGCCCAGCACCTCGTTCACCACCATCAGCAGGGCAGCCGCGAAGGTGAACGGTATGCCGATCAGCACGAACGCTGCGGCGAGGATTGCCATCACCCCAAGGACTGCCACACCAATGTGCACCAGCACGCGCCAGAAATCGCGGTGCAACACCGGCTCACCACGCACTGCTGCACCAACCAGCGTGAGAAACAGAATACCGATCGGAAAGACGATTAGATTGATCAGGACGAACGTAAGCAGTGCCTCCGGAACACTGGCGATGGTCACAACCGTGCTCACACTGCCAGTCGCCAGAGCGCCGGGCGCAAACTGCGGAATAACAAACCGCGGCATCACGTTCATCAACGCCAGCGTCTGCCGCAGGTCTGTCTGACCAAGTTCCGCCAGCAGGGCGCTCATCTGAACCTGTGTGTCGCTGTTTGTGTCCGTCGATGCGCCTGCCAGCCTGGTCAGAAAACTATCAAAGCGATTGAAAAGTGGCGCAAATGAGACCGGTGAGGTAATCAGAAGCGCCAGATTAAAGATGAACACCAGCAGCAGCGCAGCCGGCCTCCGGTGAATGGCGCGATACCCTTCGCTCAGCGTGTCGATAATTGAGGCGGATTGCCGCATACTGACGCCCTAAATATGTCACAGACAACCTCAATATTATACCATATATCGCCAGGGATCGAGGAGGGATATGAACGAGTGTTCGCCTTAGACAACGTGACACTTGCATCCTCTGCTCCTTCTCGCTTCCCAGTTTTATCATCGCCAACGGTGATATAATAAAGAGGTTTCAAAGCATCAGAAAGCCAGGAAATGACACTCTCCATTGTGTCGGATCAGCGCATGTTCACGCAAGAAGCGCTTGCTGCGCTGACGGTTCCCGGTGTCGCAGCACGCTGGAATGCCATTCAGGAGCGGTTGCATCCGGTGCTGGCAACCTGCGCCGCACGTCTCGGCGCAGAGGCTTCCGTGCGTTTTCCGCGCATCTGGAACCTCTACGAGATCAGTTACCGCAGTCAACGCTCCATCAACCGTGGTCGGGGAGTGCGGGATCCAATCGACGAGTATTACATGGTCGTTGATCGACCGCCGCGCGGCGCAGGGGTCTACGTGGCGGTCAGCGGCGCCGAGCGTCTGATCCTTGTTGCGTTGCACGTCGCGCGGCGACGCAAAGAAGACCTGGCGCGTCTGTGGGAGGAGTCACGCGCTTTCTGGTCGCCGCTGGTCGAACGGCTCACCGACGTGCGATTTGCCGAACGCGAACGTCCTTCCGATGTGGAGACGCACTGGCTCGACCGTTATCTGGCGAACCGTGCGGCATCGTCGCTGCTGGCAGGATTCGCCTATCGCTGGGACGATCCGCAGGTGCTGCAACCGGAGTTTATTGATCGGTTGATCGACGATGCGCTGACCCTGCTGCCGCTCAACGAGGCGCTCATGGAGCGAGCCGAAGCCCGCGATCCGACCGGCGCCGCCTGGTTGCGCGAACAGCGCGCTGTCTATACGGCGACGGAAGAGCCTCCTATCGAGGTGATTATCGAGCGCATTCGCGCACGTGGTTTTACCCTGTCGGAGCGTATCATTCGTGCGTACCATGTTGCGCTGCGCACCCGTCCGCTTGTCATCCTGCCGGGCATTTCCGGCACCGGCAAAACCCGCCTGACTCGTCTGTACGCCGATGCAGTGGTCGGTGAGCGCTTCGCGCCTGGTCAGGAAAACGAGCGCTATCTGCTCGTCGCCGTGCAGCCCGACTGGCATAGCGCCCGCGATCTACTCGGCTATTACAATGCGATCACCGGAAAATACCATCCAACGCCGTTTCTCCGGTTTTTGCTGCGCGCCGCAGCCGATCCTTCCGCGCGCTATTTTGTCTGTCTCGATGAAATGAACCTGGCGCGACCGGAATACTACTTGGCGCCGATCCTGTCGGCAATGGAAACCGATGACCGCCTGATCGACCTGGGCGCGCCCGGCGCTGTTGTTGAGACGGTCACCGGCGAGGTGCTGTCCAATCCTTTTCGCCTGCCAGCGAATGTGGCGATCACCGGGACGGTTAATGTTGATGAAAGCGCGCATGCGCTCTCCGATAAACTGCTCGACCGCGCGAACGTGATTGAGTTGACCGACGTCGATCTGGAAGGATTCCGCACAACACACCCTAGCGCTATCGACGATACGATCTGGAACGTCATTGTCGCGGTGCACGGCATTGTTGCGCGCGCCGGACAACCGTTCGGGTATCGCGTGCTGAACGAGATAATACGCTACATCGAACAGTCGCAGGAGGTGATGAAACCGCAGCAGGCGCTCGATCTTCAGATCAAACAGAAGATTCTGCCGAAACTGCGCGGCGATGATACGCCACGTTTGCGGCGCGCCCTGACCGAACTGCTAGAACTGCTACTCGGCGTACCGCAGAGTGTCTGGAAGCGCGCCGCGCATATCGCCGCTGAAACGATTGCGGAAGCGCCATTCCCCGAATCGGCGGAGAAAGTGCGGCGTATGCTCGAACGCCTGGATGCCGATGGGTTCACCGATTTCTATGGATGAAAACCCACGCGCTCACGTGCTCGACGCGCCCTTGATGGCAGTCACCCATTGTTCGTCTAGTATCGACGTGTCGGGTTGATCCGGTGCATAGCGCACATGCACTGTCGTGCGCGTCTGGAGACACTCGTAGAGCTCCTTGTCGATCTTCTGCGCCTGCCGGTAGCGCATGGCCATTCCGTATCGGTCGATGACTGTCAGTTCCCAGGCGACAAAATGGTGGAATATGCCTTCGTAATCTTCATAGTTCCACACATCAAGCACCGGACACTCAGTAAGTGCGGTCAATTTGCTTAGAAATCTCTTAACACTATAAGCCTTGTGACTTTCAAGAATTAATAGAGGGAGAATTGCCGACGTGATGCCTATAAGGATTACATACCCTTCGAACATAGCCAGATTGCTTACTACTAATATCGCACCAACCAACCAGGAGAATATAACTAAAAAAGCCATCACCAGCGCACACCCGGCGCTGGGTCTGAAGATCTCCATCTTCCATCGCCTGGTTGTATGTTGATCAGACTGGAGTTGACGCCGCTCCTGACTGGTCAACGGCGTGCGTTTCGGGTATGATAAAGTGTCGGATGCGGAAGACGGCGGCGCAAGCGGGCTTTTGCAAAACGCACAGACTGTGTCGGGCGCCCCAACCGGCGCGCTGCACTGCGGACAATGGCGCGCCTGGTCTGGCAGCGTCCCTTCTGCCGGCATGACGGTCTGAGCGTGTTTGAGATCGGAAGACAACGATGAACGGAATGCCTGATCCGGCGCGCCGGTGTCACGAGGCGCACGCGATGGCGGCGAGTCAGACAGCGCCTTGAGCGCGCGTCGCGCGTCTTCATTGTTTGGGTTGATCGTCAGCGCACGTTCCAGGCACTCACGCCGTTGTTCAGGAGTCTTGGCGACTGACGCCATCCACAACCAGGCGGTTTCATTGCGTGGATCGATACGCAACACCTGCGCGAGAAGCGTTTGTCCCCGCGCTTTGTCGCCGGAGCGGATGGCAGTGATGGCGTCGGCAAGCATGCGATGGACGTCGGGCGAAACGGTGTGCGACACTGGTGCCTCAGATGCTGGATTATCGTTTGGCTTCGCTGCAAAAACGCACCGCTGAGACGCCAGGCGCACAGAGAGTCAAAAAAACGAACCACGATGGATGCACGGCAAAGCATACATATGCGTGACACGATACGGAAACTGCCTCTGCGAACGCTGCGTCGCTGCGGTGAAATACCCTTTTTGCAGTGGACTCATGTTTTGCTCCAATCCATCCAGATGATACCCAGGATCGTGGACGAAGAAGTGATCGATTTGATTGCAGAAATGCAATAGAGTTGCTACTGAGGGAGAAAGGGAATGTCGCTGGCTGCACTCTCGCCGCTCGATGGACGCTACCGGGCGGATGTCGCCGAACTCGAGGCGTACTTTAGCGAAGCGGCGTTGTTCCGATACCGAGTGCGTGTCGAAGTCGAGTATCTGATCTTTCTGACGCGCGCACGGAACATCGATTTTGTGCCGAGACTCGATCCGCAGGCAGCTGCGGCGCTGCGCAACCTGTATCGCTCGTTTTCCTCCGCCGATGCGGAAGCGATTGCTGCATGGGATCGCCAGGTCAACCACGATGTCAAGGCAGTCGAATACTGGTTGCGTGAACGTCTTGATGCGCTTGGTCTTAGTGCCTGGAAGGAAGCGGTGCATTTCGCCCTGACATCGGAGGATGTCAACAATCTCGCGTATGCACTGTTGACCCGCGAGGCGCGTGACATGACGCTTATGCCTGCGGTCGGCGAGATCATCGTCGCGCTGCGTGACATGGCGTTTACCGAAGCCGAAACGCCCATGCTGGCGCGCACGCATGGACAACCCGCCACACCGACGACATTCGGCAAGGAGATGGCAGTCTTCGCCGCGCGTCTGCAACGCGCCTACGAACAGGTGTCCGGCATTCGACTCACCGGCAAATTGAACGGCGCAACCGGAACCTTCGCTGCCCATGTCGCAGCACTGCCACAGGTTGACTGGATCGCGTTCAGTCGCGGGTTCATCCGTTTCCTCGACCTGGAGCCGGTACTGTTGACGACCCAGATCGAGCCGCACGATACACTTGCCGAACTGTGCGACGCGCTGCGCAGGCTCAATACGGTGTTGATCGACCTGTGCCAGGATATGTGGCGCTACATCAGCGATGGCTACCTGGTGCAGATCCCGCGCTCCGGCGAGGTCGGGTCGTCCACCATGCCGCACAAGGTCAACCCCATCGACTTCGAGAATGCTGAAGGCAACCTGGGGTTGGCAAATGCGCTACTGGAGCATTTCAGTCGCAAACTGCCGGTCTCGCGCTTGCAGCGCGACCTGACCGACAGCACCGTGCTGCGCAATCTCGGCGTGGTGTTCGGGTACTGTCTGCTCGGTTACCGGCGCGTCAGCCGGGGGTTGGGAAAGATCGCGGTTGATCGGGCGCGGTTACTGGAAGATCTGCGCGCCCATCCAGAAGTGCTGGCGGAGGCGGTGCAAACCATCCTGCGTCGCGCCGGGTATCCTGAGCCATACGAGGCGCTCAAGCGCCTGACGCGCGGTCGCGCACTGACCCGCGAAGCGTTGCTTGCATTTATCGATGAACTTGACGTGTCTTCCGACGTTAAGGCGGAACTGCGTGCGCTGACGCCCGAAACCTACACCGGGCTTGCCGACCGCCTGGCGCGGATGGTGTAGATTTCGTAGTCAGGCGCGCTGATGTACGCGAACGAATGCTACGACAGTCGGGCGGTCTTGAGACGCAGAATGACGATCGTCTTGACAATCGCAAGTCCGATGAGAAAACCGCGCATAAAAAGGCTATCGACCAGAAAGAGCGCTGCAGTGAGCAGCACGATCCAGGCAAGTCCCAGGACAGTTGCCTTTGCACGCACGGTCATCGCACGATCCTGCTGAAAGCGCTGAAGATGCGGTCTGATCAAAGGATGACCGGTCATCCAGCGGTGCAGACGTGGCGAAGAGCGGAAGAACAGAGCCGCAGCCAGGAGAAAAAAGGGTGTTGAAGGGAGAACCGGCAAAAACGCACCCAAAAATCCGAGCAGGAGAAAAAACGTTCCGCCTGCCAGTAAAAGTGTGCGCAAAAGAGGGTTCAAAGATGCAGCGGACGTGGTTGGTGTCTTGTTTGCCTCGCTCATACACTGACCCTTTCCTGTTGCAGGTCTTCCCACACATCGCGCTGTTGTGCAAAGAGGTGCGCATATGCTCCGTTGCGCATGAGCAAATCTTCGTGAGAGCCATGCTCGACCAGTCGACCGTTGTCCAGCACCAGAATTTCGTCAGCCATGCGGACTGCCGACAAACGGTGCGCAATAATGATCGTTGTGCGTTCCCCTGCGGTTTCCCGCAGAGCATCCTGGATAGCATGCTCCGTTTCCGGATCCAGGTTGGCGGTTGCTTCATCAAGCACAAGGATCGGCGCCTTCTTCAACAACGCGCGCGCCAGCGCCAGTCGTTGCCGCTGTCCGCCGGAGAATCGATGACCCAGTTCACCAACCGGTGTATCGTAACCTTGCGGCAGGGTCATAACAAAGTCATGCAAACGGGCGGTTCTGGCAGCTGCGATGATCTCCTGTTCCGTAGCCGACGGGTTGCCCAGTCGGATGTTCTCACGGATTGACGTATTGAACATGTGGGAGTTTTGCGAAACGACCGCGATATGGTCGCGTAATGCAGTCAGTGACAACTCGCGAATATCAATCCCGTTCAGCGTTATGCGTCCAGCAGTCGGGTCCCAGAAGCGGAGTAGGAGTGCGAGCAATGTTGATTTTCCTGCGCCACTCCTGCCGACAAGAGCGATGGAGCGACCGAAGGGTATCTCGAAGGTCACATCATCCAGCGCGGGTTGGACGCTCGCTTTTCCGGGCTCCTGTGGATAGCAAAATGAGACATGCTCGAAGCGCAGGTGCAGCGGTTGATTGACAGGAAACGGATGCGGATGCACCGGCTCCCTGACGACCGGTGATTGATCCATTAGTGAAAACAGGCGCTCTGCACTTGCGATAGCACTGTTGAAATCGTTAACGACTCCGCTGACGCCCAATAACGGTTGGAATGCCATCCATCCCAGCGCCACGACGACTGGAACGTCGCTGACTGCCAGCGCGTCAGATTGAACAAGCCAGGCGCTGATAGCGAGGAGCGTCAACACACCGCCTGCCATTAACGCTTCGATAGCTCCATTTTGTACCGTGCCGGTACGAACCAGCTCTTTCTGGGCATTGCGCAGCCGTTCACCAGCAGCACGCAGGAGCGCGCGGCGACGTTCGCCGTAGTTGAACGCCAGAACTTCGCGCATGCCTTGAAAGCTGTCGGTCATCAAAGCGCTGAGTTCTCCCGCAGCAATTCGTGCTTTTGCGGCGGGAGAGCAACTTGCGCGATAGGCAATCCATGGCGCGACAACGCCGATTAGCAGCAGGAACGGCAGTAACCCCAATACAAGGGCAATATCGTATAATCCGAGGATCAGGAGCAATGTCAGTGGTGTGATGATGGCAGCAAAGAAGGGCGCAATCGTATGCGCATAGAAAGGTTCAATACGATCAATATCCGCTATCACGCGCGAGACAGCATCACCACTGCGCAGGCGTTGCAGTCCGGCTGGCGCCTGCGGTTCCAACGCACTATAGAACTGATAGCGCAGTTGGGCAAGCAGGTGAAACGCAACATAGTGGCCAGTGTACTGCTCAACGTAACGAACGATACCTTTGAACAGCGCCAGTGTCACCAGAATGACCACAACCGTTTCCAGCGCGAGTGGTTCGCCGATAGCAGCACGCGCTACAGCATAGACACCGATGGCCAACAGCGCTGTTCCGGCAAGAAGGTTCAAAATGCGTGCTATGATCGAGATCGCCATCACCCAATACATAGGGCGAAGGATATCAAGCAGGCGTCTGAGAATCTCAGATCGGTTCATCACACGACCCCCGAAGCAAGATGAACCATACGTGCGAATATCCCATTCTGTCGCAGCAACTCGGCAGGCGAACCCGACTCGACAATTCGTCCGCATTCCATAACCACGATACGATCAGCACGGCTAGCTGTGCTCAAACGGTGGGCGATGATGATCACCGTCTTATTTTTGAGCAGGTGGTCGATAGCGTCCTGAATAACTGCTTCAGTCTGACTATCAAGTTGCGACGTTGGCTCGTCAAGAAGCACGATTGGCGCGTCCTTCAGGAATGCACGCGCCAGCGCCAGACGCTGCGCCTGTCCGCCGCTCAGAGTGCTGCCGCGTTCACCGATGATAGTGCTCAAACCGGCGGGAAGTTGCGCCACAACATCGTCGAAGTGTGCGGCGCGCATAGCGCGTTCCAGTTCTTCGGCGGTTGCGTCGGGCTTAGCAATCCGCAGATTTTCCTCAACAGTTCCGTAGAAAATGTAGGGGTCTTGCGATACCAGTGAAATCAATGCCCGCAGTTGGTCGGGTGAAAACTCTGAGACAGGAATTCCATTAATGAAAATGGTTCCCTGTTGTGCGGCGATAAAGCGGAGCAGCAAATGGAAGACCGTACTCTTCCCAGCACCGCTTGCCCCCACCAGAGCAACCCGTTCACCCGCTCGTATGGTCAGCGAGAATCTGTCTAGTGCAGGATTGTCTCTTCCCGCATGCTGAAACTTCACACTCTCGAATCGAATGTCAGGCACAGCAGTGATTGTATGCGCCGATGAAGACGTCTCTGCTATTCCTGGTGGCGTATCGAGAAACGTGGAAATCTTTTTCGCCACTGCGCGACCGATAGCGCCAGCGAAGAAAAACTGCCCGATAAGATTGAGTGGACGGGCAAGCTCGAAGCTAAGCAGGACAAAGGTAACGGCTGTTCCCAACGTAATGCTGTCTGTTGACAACCGCCAGAGAGATGTGAGCGTCAAAGCCGTCGTCGTGGCCAGCGCGAATCCGCCGTCTACGATGAACAGCATAATCTGATTGACCGCCAGCAGGCGCATCGTCTCCCGGCGCAGCGTCTCATTTTCCTGACGAAACTGCTCACCTCGAGCTTTTCCCTGATTGAACATCTTAAGGGTTGTCAATCCTTGCAGGCTATCGAGGAACTGGGCACTCAAATGGTTCGCAGTTGCAAAAAAGCGATCGCTGACTGCTTTGAACCGTTGGGAAGTCGCTCCCAGCAGGAGCGGCGGCAGCGGCAATGCCAGCAGCAGAATCAGCGCTGTCACGATATCCTGCGTGGCAAGGTAGGCGATGACCAGCACAGGACTGATCATGCCGACAAGAAACTGAGCTAGGTAGATGCTATAGTATTGCTCTAGCCAGTCCATGCCGTCAACTGAGGTATTGACCAGTTCACCTGTGCGCTCGCGATCAAGCCCGACCGGTCCGATTCGCAGGGCGTGGGCATAGATTACGTCGCGAACTGCAATTTTCGTGTTGGCTGCCGCCTGGGCTGCAGCAAAGCGTTCAAGCCATCCAGTCAAACCTTTGCCTGCAATCAGGGTCAAGGCGACAATCAGCGTACTGGCGGAAAAGATGGACGCACCGACCATTAGCCTTTCAATCGCCCAACCCAGCATTGCAAACAGGGCAATATTCAAGACTACCGTCACCAACCCCGCAATGGCGGAGATTAAAACCCATTTCCCTGTTTCACGGGAGAACAGACGCTTGTCGATGCCCAGCATACGACTCGATATCAATACTCAACTGAACTGACAGTAGTATGGTAACAGTAATGATAGGAAATGTCAATGAGTGCCGAACGTTGAACGTTCAACGTTGAACGCTCCAACCTTCAACCTTCCAACGCCTGTTTACCGAATCGTATGCGAACCGATCAGGTTCTGGTACTGTTGGGCGCTTGACCTTCGCCGATCTTCCATAGTATGCTGTCGCAGAGGAGATGAGTCGTTGTTCATTTTTTGCTATCTATGACAGGCGCACAACCCGACCTTGCCGAACGTACAGAGCAACATGTTCTGCTATTTCGTCTCGCAGACGAGATCTACGCGCTTCCGTCAATCCATGTTCGTGAAGTCGGGCGGTATCGATCATATACTCCTGTTCCCGGTGCGCCCCCAGCTATCCCTGGTATCGTCAGTCATCGTGGCATCATCCTGCCGGTTGTTGATCTGCGCCTGGTTCTGGGAATGCCGTCTATCGAAGCAACTCGCTCGACCCGTCTGATTTCTGTCGTGCACGAAGATATCGGTATGGCGTTGCTGGTCGATGCGGTGATCGATCTGGAATCACTGCCGGCAGACGCTTTCGGTCAACCGCCGGCCGGGCTTGATCCGGCGCGCGCCCGGTTCCTTCGCGCTGTCGCGTACCATAACGATCAGACGGTAGCGCTGCTCGACATCGGTGAAATCGTAACGGCGCTGCGGGAGGGTTGAGGGTGAACATGTGGTTGTTGAAGGTGAATATTCTACGCTTCCCGGCAGCGCGGCGACGCCATTTCAGGGCGACTGCCGGGAGTGACCCACCCAATCTCGCAAGGGTCGCATCTCCTGGTTCTCAGTTCTCGGTTCTCAGTTCCTGGTTCTCAGTCCTCGGTTCTGGAAAAGCCTATGTTACTCATCGTTCGGACAGCGCGGCGTCGCTATATTGTGCGGCGGGAAGATGTAGCGACACTGCGCGCTATGACGCGAAGCGACAATGGAAGGCGGGAAGAGGCGGATTCCTCCGTGATCGCCGTGGAACTGGGACCGCTGATCGATCCAGACGATGTCAGCACAGCACAGCGGCGGCACGCATTGATCATTCCCCTGCGGCGGCGCAGCATTGCGTTGCTGGTCGATGCCGTAGATGCCATCATTGACCATGCAGACATCCAACCGCTGCCGCCATTGTTGGGTGAACTGCTGCGTGAACCCTGGACGACCGGTGTCCTGCTGATCGATGACCAGCCTGTCGTACAACTCGATGTGCGAGCGATTGCACGCAGCATCTTGTTACAGCGAACCCGCGCTTCGGAACAGAAGTGAGCAGCGCTATGGAACAGGCATCGAAGCATAAAATTTTCGCAAGCGTTATCACCAATCCGCAGAGTCACGACGAAGAACGCGTCAGAGTGCTAACCCATCTAGCAATGGTGTTTGGCGGAGTTGCCGGCGCTAGCAGCACACTGTTCATCATTCTTGCCCTGATTGGCATTATGCCGCCGCAGGCTATTGGTGCGGCAGCTGGGGTCATTGCAATGGTCGCCGTGATCGTGGGTAGCACACTTGGCGCGTTGCGTTTCAGCACGGCGACAGTCGCGTCAAATATTTTCCTGTACGGCTCGCTCGTTTACGTTATTGGCATGATCTATCTGGCTGGCGGTGTTACGGGTCCTGCCGGAATGGCGTTTCTGTTTCCGGTGGTTGTTGCCGGTCTATTTGGACGCGCTGCGGAAAGCCCCCGTCTGTTCGGCGTCGCATCGCTTGCGTACCTGCTTCTCGCCGTTGTCGAAACTGCTGGTGTGGTGCAACCACAGAATGACATCCCCGGATTGCCACGCACCGTGGCATTCGTGATCTTCTTCACCAGCGTTGGCGGACTGCTCACCTACGTAGCATCACTCTGGTCAACCAGCACCACGCGCTTCCTGGAGCAGACTCGCGCGCAGTCGGAAGAGTTGTATGAAACCAACCAGCGTCTGATCGAAAAGAACATCCAGCAGGTCGAACTGGGAAGCGAACTTTCGGCAGCGGCTGCTGAACTGCTGCGTGCCTCGCACGAACAGGCGAGCGGAGCTTCCGAGCAGGCAAGCGCCGTATCGCAGGTGAGCACGACAATTGAAGAACTGGGATCCACCGCACGCCAGATTGCGATTGCTGCTGAGCAGGTGGCGGAAGCGGCGCGCCAGACGCTCGAAAACCTGAGTGAAGGTCAGGAAGCCGTTGATAAAAGCATTCAGGCGATGGATCGCATCCGCAGCCGTATGCAGGATATATCGGCGCGGGTGCTGAATCTCGGCGAGCGGTCGCAGCAGATCGGCGAGATTATTGACCTGATCAACGATCTTTCAGATGAGACCCATCTGCTCGCGCTCAACGCCGCCATCGAAGCCGCCGGCGCAGGTGAGCATGGTCGCCGCTTTGCCGTGGTCGCCGCCGAAGTCAAAAGTCTGGCGAACCGTGCACTGGTCGCTGCCAAAGAGGTCAAGGGCGTGATCGCTGAAATCCAGCAGGCCACCAACGCTGCTGTGTTGGCGGCGGAGGAGGGTGGCAAGGAAGTGGCTGCCGGCGTCGAACTGGCGCACAGCGCCGGTCAGGTGATGGACATAATTGTGATGGCAGCGGAGCGCACTGCCCAGAGCAGCGCCGAGATCAATCTGGCGACTGCACAACAGCAGAGCGCCAGCGAGCAGGTAGTGGAAACCATGCGCGAGATCGCCGACGTGGCGCGTCGCACGGCTGCCGGTGCGCGTCAGGTGCAGGACGCTGCCCAGCGTCTGACTGCGATTGCCAATCGGTTGCATGGACTTTCACAGGATGGCGCCGGTCAAGCAGCCTGACTCGGAGTGCAAATGTCCGGTTAGGACAATCGATGAACTTCAAACCTATGGATCTGGCGTCATTCTATAGTCAATTTCGTGACGAAACTGCGGAAAACATCCGCATTGTCACTGAAAGTCTCATGGCGCTCGAGGGCAATGAGCCGGAGGGAGAGGCGCGCCGTGAGCGGATCGATACCATTTTCCGCGCTATGCACACGATCAAAGGCTCGGCGCGGATGCTTGGGCTGGAAGCAGTTAGCAAAGTTGCGCACACTTGCGAACACATCCTAGCGGCAGTCCGTGATGGGCGGCGCTCGCTTGATCGTTTTCTAATCGATGAACTGTTGAAGGGCAGCGATGCAATTCTGGAACTGGTCGCGGCTGCGATTGACGGCAAGCCTTCGTCAATCGACGTCGATGCGCTGACGAGTCGGCTTGGACGAAGCTCGCCGCAACAGTCGTCTGCTGCCGAAAGTCCAGTTGCACCTCTCGTTGAATCACGCCTGCCGGGTAATGAGAGTTCCTCGCTATCTCCGCCACGCAGCGGGCGCGAACGGGCGCGACAAACGGTGCGCGTGCGGGTAGATAGGCTGGATCGGTTGCTGAACCTGACAGGTGAACTGTCGATCGGCAGGCAGATTGAAGAGGCGCATCTTCAGGCGCTAGAGGAAGTGAAAGCGATCATTGAACGGCAGCAGCGCGCACTGTTAAGCCTTGAATCAGAGTTGCGGCGGATGCGGCTGCCGCCAGCTCAGCGAGAGCTCTTTGACCGTGAAATGAATGTCGCCCTCAATGCGGGCGAACGTATCGGTGCGCTTGTCCGGATGCAACTGGAACGCATTGGACAGCACAATACCCACAAAGCGCAATTGACCAATGATCTCGAGCAGGAGGTTATGGCAATCCGTTTGACTCCAGTTTCCACTCTCTATGCCAACCTTCCGCGAGCCGTGCGTGAACTAGCACGCGATCTTGGTAAGGAAGCGACGTTGTTGCTGGCAGGTGAAACAACTGAACTGGATCGCAAAGTTATCGAAGCGCTCGCTGATCCAATGGTACATCTTATCCGTAACGCCATCGACCATGGTATCGAGCCAGCTGATGAACGGGAGCGGTTGGGGAAGCCACGCCAGGGAGTGATCGAGATCGCAGCGCAGGCGTATGGCGGCAGAGTTCTGATCACGGTGCGCGACGACGGGCGCGGCATGGATCCGCAGCAGTTGCGCGAAACGGCAGTGCGCAAGGGGTTAATCAGCAGCGAGGCAGCAACTGCGCTCTCAGATCAGGAGGCGCTGGAGTTGATCTTCATGCCAGGGTTTTCGACAGCAAAACTGATCACTGACGTTTCCGGGCGAGGCGTTGGGATGGACGTGGTGCGCACCAACCTTGCCGACATCGGTGGCGAAGTGCAGATAGAGTCGCAACCAGGCGTCGGCACGAAAGTGACCCTTTCATTGCCGCTGACGCTGATCACTACGCGGGTATTGTTGATCGAAGCTGGCGGTCAACTGTTCGGTTTCCCGGCGTCTGGATGTCAGGGGACAGTATGGGTGCGACGCAATCAGATTCGCACTGTTGAAGGGCGGGCGGTCTTCCAGCATCATCAGACGCTCACGCCGCTGCTCCGGCTGGACGAATTGCTGGGAATTGCGAACGGTCACCCGTTTGCCGCTGCAACGCGCGCGCCGGCGCTCCTGGTCGGCGGCGCACGGCGACCTATGGCGCTGCTGGTTGACCGCATGGTTGATGAACGCGAGGCGGTCATCAAACCGCTGGGACCGCTGCTGGAGAAGCAGCGTCGCTATAGTGGCGCATTGCAACTTGGCGATGGGAGACTGGCGTTGCTGCTCAATCCGTCGATGCTCATCCAGCTTGGGCGGGGGACAGCGCTTATCGCGCCGACAAAGGATCAAAGTGCGCGGCGCCGTGCCCGGTTGCTGGTCGTTGATGACTCGTTCGCCACCCGCGAATTGATCCGCAGCATTCTGAGCGCTGCTGGATACGATGTGGCAACTGCCGTCGATGGACTCGATGCGCTTGACAGGTTACGCGCCGAGACCTACGATCTCGTCGTCAGCGATATCGAAATGCCCCGCATGGATGGCTTTACCCTGACCAGTCGCATCCGCAGCGAACTGGGCAAGACCGACCTGCCGGTCATTATTGTGACCAGTCTTGCATCAGAGGCGCATCGTCGGCGAGGGCTGGAAGTTGGTGCGCAGGCGTACATTGTCAAAAGTCAATTTAACCAAAACAATCTGCTGGAGACGATCCGGCAGTTGATCGGCATGTGATCATTCCTGTCTTCTATCGTTGCTCGGGCCCGACAAGCCGGTTGCGACGCGAAAGGACACGAGGTTTACTATGGCGGAAAAGATCCTGGTCGTCGATGATAGCAAACTGGTCACCGATATTGTCAAGATGCGGCTTGGCATGTACGGCTACGAGGTGCGACTGGCGCATAGTGGCGAAGAAGCGCTCAAAGCAATCGAGGAAGAAGTACCAGATCTGCTGGTGCTCGACGTACATATGCCGGGGATTGACGGGTACGAAGTCTGTCGTCGGTTGCGCAACAATCCGGCATTCGATGATCTGCGCATTATTATGCTGACCTCGAGTGACGACAAGCATGCAGCATTCGAGGCAGGCGTTGATGACTACCTGAACAAAGATGTTGATCTCCTCAATCTTCCCAATCGGGTCAAGATGATCCTGGAGATGGACTAGCGCGTGCAATATCGGGTCGGTATCGTTCGGATGCCGTGCAGCGCATACACCTGTGGCATATCCTGGGTTTCAGAGATGCGCCGCCGGAACACTCGGCGGCTTTCTGGCATGCTTGCCGGTTCTGTTATCGCGTGTCGTTTGCGTTGAGACGAAATGAGTTGACGCATGACCAGACCCATCCGTGTCGTCGTTGTTGACGACTCTGCTATGATTCGGCGTTTCATCATCGACATGCTGCAACGCGACCCTGCCATCCAGGTTGTCGGTGTGGCGTCGAACGGTCGTGAGGCGATTGAGGTAGTGCAGCAGTTGCGTCCCGATGTTGTGACGATGGATGTGCGCATGCCGGTGATGGATGGGGTGGCCACAACTGAGCATTTGATGGCGTATTGTCCCACGCCGATTCTGGTGCTGACGGCATCGCTTGCCAGTTATGATGTGGACATCACATTCAAGATGCTCGGCGCCGGTGCTCTCGAAGTGGTCGAGAAACCGCGCGGCAGCGACCCGCAGGCGCTCGAACGCGCCGCGCGCGATCTGGTGAGGCGCGTCAAAATCCTGTCGCGCGTCAAAGTCGTAACCCATCTGCGCGGTCGCCGCCGCGCGCTCAACGATGGATCGCCATCATCGTCAGCGTTGCTCAACTATCAGACGCTGCCAGCGGTAGTACAATCACACCCTGCAATTGTGCCATTGTCTGTTCTGGCATCAGCCGGTGTGCCCGACGCTTCGCTCTGTCCAGTCGTCGTCATTGGCGCCAGTACTGGCGGTCCACGTGTCATCTATCAGATCATTGCCGGATTGCCGCGATCATTTCCGGCGGCTGTACTGATTGTGCAGCATATTGCAGAGGGGTTCAGCGAAGGAATGGCTGAATGGCTGGCAAGCGCCGGTACGCTGCCAGTGCACATTGCGCAGCAGGGAGCGCCGGTGCGACCAGGAGAAGCGCTGATCGCGCCTGATCAGCGTAACCTGCTAGTGACGCCCCAGGGAACGATCCACCTGAGCGAGGCGCCGTTGCTTATGCAGCGCCCGTCGATTGATATTACCATGCAGGCGATTGCCGATGTCTACGGATCGCGCGCGATTGGTGTGCTGCTGACCGGTATGGGACGCGATGGTGCGTATGGAATGTTGTCGCTCTACCGTCGTAACGCCTATACAATTGCGCAGGACGAGGCAAGTTGCGCGATCTTTGGCATGCCGCGTGCAGCCATCCAGCTTGGTGCAGTGCGGGAGGTGTTGCCGCCGACCGCGATTGCGGGACGATTGGTGGAACTGGTGGCAAGTATGGGTTTCAGGGTGAACACGTGAGTGTAGCAACGGGACGAAGGAGTATCCCGTTCGATCTTCGCAAGCGCCTGCTATAACATAGCACAAATTTTAGAACGCTGAGTCACGATAGCCGGACGGTTTGTATGAGCGCAGCGCACGATCTCTTTCCTCCTCCGCCAGTGCGTCTGTCACAGGAAGCGTTTGATCGTTTGCGCAACCTGCTGGCGGAGTACAGCGGCGTCTACCTCGACACAGCGCAGCAACGGGTGCTGGAGTCCGGTCTGGCGCAACGCCTGGCAGCGCTGGAAGAGACGCTTGAAGCGTATGAGCGTCGCATCACGGCGCCTGCAGGTCGAGACGAGCTGCACCGTCTAACGGAGCTGGTCGTCAACCACGAAACCTGCTTCTTTCGCAATGCTCCGCATATGAAGGCGTTACGCGATACGTTGCTGTTCGAGTTACACCGTCGCAAGCCTGCTGGTGAGCCAATCCGCATCTGGAGCGCCGGATGCGCAACCGGCGAGGAGGCGTATTCGCTGGCAATCACCGCACTGGAAACCTTTGGGTCGACAATGATCCGACCGGTAGAGATCTGGGCGACAGATCTCAGTGATCTGGCGCTCGAAAAAGCGCGCGCCGGATTCTATCGTGGTCGTTCGCTCAACAATGTCGCACCGTCGCTGCTCAGCCGCTATTTTGTGAAACGCGGCGATGGCTTTCTCGTTACGGACGCTGTGCGGGCGCTGGTGCGCTTCGATCAGTTGAACCTCCTCGAACCGTTTCCGCCGACCGCATATCAGGTCGATGCCATTTTTTGCCAGAATGTGACGATCTACTTTCAACCGGAAACGCGGCGTTCATTGATCGAGCGCTTCTATCGCTGTCTGCCGTCCCACGGATTGCTGTTTCTCGGTTTTTCAGAGACGCTCTGGAATGTCTTCGATGGATTTCGCTCACGTGAAGTGTCGGGCGCGTATGTCTACCAGAAGGTTGAACTTCCGCTCTCGCCGTCGCAGTGCCGCACCGCATCGCGTCAACTGGCAACAACGGCGGAGGCGCCGCAGCGCCTGACACCAGTCGCTGCCACGCCGCACACTGCTTCGCACGGACGACGGTCTCCGATTGCGCCGATCACGCCTAAACTAACCTCATCCGAAGCCGACGTTGATCTTGATCGGGCACAAGCATTGGTCGACGCTGGCAGACTCGATGATGCAATGGAAGTCTTGCGCACCATCCCTCCCAACTCATCGCTGGCATCGCGTGCGCTGACGCTGGTGGCACGGGTGCACGCTAATCGCGGCGAACTCGATCTGGCGATTGCCGAGGCGCGCCGTGCTCTCGAAATTGATGCATTGCGCGACGATGCCTACCTTTTGCTTGGAACCATATATGTGCAGCAGGGTCAGTGGCACGACGCAATTCAGGCGCTTGAGCGGGCACGCTACCTGAATCCCGGCGCCGCGCTGGTCTCCTACCATCTGGCGATGGCATACCGTCAGGCAGGAAAGAAGGAACAGGCTGCCCGTGAATTTCGTAGCGCGCTGCGTAAACTGGCAGTGTATCGTCCAGAGGATCTCCTCGAAGGCGTTGAAGTCGGCTGGTTACGCGCCACGTGTGAACAGCACCTAGCATCGCCTGAAACATAGAACTCTATGCAAAGTCAACGCAAACGATCTTTTCACCGTTTCACGCTGCTTAGCCACGCAGCGACCGGTCGACTGCGCCGCAGGGAGCGACCTGCACAACCGCGGATTACCCCAGAGGAAGCGCGTCGTCAGGCGGAAATCGAGCACGAACTGCTCCTGGCGCGTGATATTCAACAAGGGTTGCTGCTCGAAGCGGTGCCACACCTGCCAGGATGGGAAATTCATGCCATTTCGCTGCCAGCGCGCGATCTGGGCGGCGACCTGTACGATTTTTTGCCGCTCGGTGAGGGGCGCCACGGGATCATGATCGGTGATGTTTCGGGAAAAGGATTGCCAGCAGCCCTCCGTATGGCTGTCGCACGTACCGTGTTTCGCTATGCTGCCCGACGCGGCGCAACGCCCGGTCCGACGCTTGCGGACGTTAATCGCGGGATCATCGCCGATATTCCACAGGGCATGATCACCATGCTGTATGCCGTGCTCGATCTGCGCCACGGTACTGTGCAGGTGGCGAATGCTGGGCATCACTATCCGCTGCTTCTCAATGGGCGCGTCAGCGAATTGGAACTCTCAGGATTGCCGCTTGGCGTCGATGGCGATGCTGATTACGAAGAGATATGCGCCGATATCGAACCGGGCGCCACAGTGATGATGTACACCGATGGCGTGGTCGAGGCGACAAATAGCAGTGGCGAATACTTCGGGTATGAACGGTTGGAGCGACTGTTGATCGAAAGCGCAACCCTGAAGCCGCGTGCCCTGGTTGCGCGATTGCTGCACGAACTGCGCGCCTGGAGCGATGCCGGTCAGGATGACGATATTACCGTTGTGGCAGTGCGACGACGATTCGAACGACTCGCCGATGAGTTGTACAGCGTTCTCCGCGATGTCCTGGGTGATGACCGCGCCGGACGGGCATGGGGGACGTTGCCGCGTCCGGATGACCACGAAGGCGCCGATGCCTGGACAGAAGCCCTGCCGGAGATCGTCAAAGCAGTGCAGAGTCGTTTCGGACGAGGTCTGGCGCGCGAGTTGAACGCGCAGATCCGTCTGACGCTCGAAGAATACCGATCATGACTTCGCCGCAAAAACGCACCGCCGAGACGCCGAGCGCGCAGAGAATTTCAAAAATATGCGCGGTGAAGCATGATGCGTTGGAGCGACTCGCTCTGGCATCGTCCTCCGCGAACGCTGCGCCGCTGCGGTGACATGCCCTTTTTGCAGTGGACTCGATCTTGAAAAATATGGACCAATGCGCTACTAAACTGCAATCGAGTCGTCTTTCAATAACGAAAGGGTTCGTAGTAGAATAGAAGAAGCGTCGATTCGGAGCGACGTGCACATGCCAACCGGTGAAGAGCACAGGTAGACGATGAGTTCGACGGAACCGCTCAATTTCATGCCGCTCGATCTGGACACGTTCAGCGGGAGCGAGCGATTCATGGCCGGGACGCGTCTGGGCGCGGCGTTCGGTCAGGGTATCCGCGCCTACCTGCGCGCTGACTACGCTAATGCGATCGAGCATTTCAAAGCCGCTTTGATTGCTGCATACATCGAAGGTGAAGAACGCGCTCAGATTTATGATCGTGAACGGGCAATCATCTATCTGTACATCGGCAATGCGCTGGCGTATCAGGAGGATTGGGAAGGGGCGCTGCGCGAGTATCTCGAAGCTGTGCAGACCGATCCGCAACTGGCTGAGGCGCACTATAACCTGGGGGTGGCGTTTGCGGCACAGGGGCGGCTCGACCGCGCTATTGCCGCGTTCAAGGAAGCCATCGAACACAATCCGCGCCTGTACGAGGCGCACTTCTCGCTGGGGCGCTGCTATCAGCGCCTGGATGATGCTGGTCGCGCGTACATTCACTACGATCAGGCATGTCAGGCGCGTCCGCAGGCTGCAGAACCGCGCTACTACATGGGTTTGATGCACCAGAGTCATGGTGCGCACGAACTGGCGCAGCGTTGCTTTGCCGAGGCGCTGCGCGTTGAGCCGACCTTCGTCTCGCCAGAATTGCAGGACGAGGTGCTGGTCAATCGTTCGGAAGAAGAAGTCGCCCAATGGTATTACCGTCTTAGTAACGATCTGAAGCAGCAGGGGTACGAGGAAGAGGCGGAACGGATCTACCGTGCACTGCTCCAATGGCGTCCCGAAGAACACTATGCCCGTTACCTGCTGGGCAATCTGCTGGCGCGTGCGCGACGTCTTGATGAAGCGCTTGAAGAGTACGCCCAGATTCCACCACAGGATAAATATTATGTCGATGCACGCATTCGGATCAGTGCAATTCTCAAGCTTCAGAACAAGATGCGCGAAGCATATGATACCCTGTTTGAATGCGCCAAACTGCACCCGACCAATGGTCAGTTGTTTCTGAACATGGGCAAGCTGCTCTATGATATGAACAAACATGCTGGCGCTGTCAAAGCATTTGAGCGCGCTGTGCAACTGCTTCCCAACGATCCGCAGGCACACTACCTGCTAGGGTTTATGTACAACCTCATGGGGCGCGAAGGATGGGCGCTGGCAGCGTGGCGCAAGGCTGTGGAACTCGCACCGGACGCGCACTCTCTGCGCTACGACCTTGGCTACATGTATGTGCGACGCAACCGCTATGACCTGGCAGCAAAAGAATTTGCTCGCGTGCTCCAGTTCTGGCCCGATGACGTTGAGACGAACTTTATGCTTGGATTGTGCTACAAAGAGCTGATGGAGCCAGCGCGTGCTATTCCGCTGTTTGAAAAAGTGCTGCGCCGCAATCCGCGCCACGTGCAGGCGCTCTATTATCTCGGCGCTTCATACCTCCAGATCGGCAATACATCTCTTGGCAAAGCGTATCTCAGGCGCTACGACTACCTGGTGAGCCAGGAACAGTCGAGTGCGCCCGTGTCGCGCCGGACCATGCGCCAGCGCAGTGTCGGCATGCTAGAGTCGTCGTAAATTGCAAGGAGTAACGGGTCCATGCAGCAGGTTCTTGTAAATATTCCGTCTGTGCCGATTTTTGAGCGCGTCGTCCGCGCCAGCGCCGATGAGGTCGGACGTGCGCTGGGGTTCAGCGCCGAACGGGTCGAGGATCTGAAACTGGCGGTAAGCGAGGCGGTGAACAATGCGATCGACCATGGCAATAAACGTCAGCCCGGTAAACTGGTGGAGGTTGTCTTTGCGCTGCATAACGATAAACTCGAGGTGCACGTCACCGATGAGGGCGGAGGCATCGATACCATCGATTTCTCGCGGAAAGTCATTGATGAGCAGAATCTCGATGCCGGTATGCATCGCGGCTTTGGCATGTATTTGATCAGCGCACTGGTTGATGATTGCGAGGTCAATTCGTCACAGTCGGGTACAACGCTGACACTACGTCTTTATCGGAGGAACCATGACCATGACGAATGAAATAAACGAAGTGATCCGCCGTGAGGAGTTTGGCGATGTCGCGGTGCTCCACATAATGACCAATAGCGTTGATGCTGTGTCGGCCAGCGCGATTGAGGCAGTCGCAACGGCAACTGCTATGCGCCCGATCACGGTGCTTGATTTTGCAAATGTGGCATTTATCAACTCGGCAGGTATCTCGGCTCTGCTCAAGTTTGTTGTGTCGGCAAAGAAGTCAGGCTATACCCTGTACGCTATGAATGTAACGCCGCATCACCAGAAGGTCTTCAAGATGGTCGAGATGTCGCGCTATATGCCCCCCATCGAGGAGCGTGATCTCGCGGCGTATCGGTAGTGGGGCGTGAGTGAGAGGTTGAAGGTTGAAAGTTGAAGGTCCCCGATCCTTGAGGTCTCTGCTGTGGATGCGGTTCCTGTCGTGAACGTCGCTCGCAGAAGAGGTCACGCCCAGTCTGGGGACGTTGCCGACCCCAAGGATCTTGGGGAAGAGATGAGAGATCAGAGTCGATAAGATAGGCGACGTTCCCGGTTCTCGGTTCTTGGTTCTTGGTTCTCAGTTCTTGGTTCTCAGCTCTCAGTCCTCAGTTCTTGCGCGGTACTAGAAGCGCCTCGCCCCCGTCGAGGATGATGAACACCGTATCGTTTGAAGGACGGGTTATCATAAAACCACGCTGAAACTGCCGGTGTCCGCCTGTTTCGCCCTGTTCCGTTTCAATTGCCCACCCCAAACGCGAACGCACCTCCGCATTGTGCACCCATACATAGCCAAACCCGCGTTCAGGCACATACCGTCCAGGAGGCGGCGTTTCGCTGAATTTTATGGGCGTTCCTTCCGGCCATTCATCAGCGAACATCTGCCAGGTAAAACGCTGGGGATCGGTCGAACTGGAAGTGAGAACGAAGATTTCGCTGGGGACCGGCACGTCGCCCCAGCGTCGCGTCCATAGCATGATGCCGCGCTCGAAACGCTGGACGGCGAGCGGTACAGGGCGCATCCTCAGTTGAACCGGACCTGTCGGACTGACCAGTTCACGTGATGATGCTATCGGGCATCCGAGCAATCGCCGGTAGGCGTAGGCGGTCGGTTCATACATCGGCTCAAGGGAAACGCAACTGTCGATGCGCATGACTTCCACCCCTAACCGTCCCAGCAGCACTTCATAAGGGGTGCCAGCAAGTTCAGGATGGAATTCCATCCGTCGGCGCTCAAAGTACTGCACCTCATAAACCTTGCCCTCAATCTCTTCACGTATGCGTTCCGTGATCGGATAGCCGAACCGCTCCAGACCGCCGCGAGTGCGCCAGTAACTCAGAAATGGTTCGCACACCTGATGACGAGTAATAGCAAAATATGCGCATCCGGGCGCTGCCTGATCAACAGTTGGGAACGTCTGCCACGGGTGCCCTTGGAGTTCGAGGTAGCGCGCACCAAGGCGTCCAGCAGTGACTCGCCCATCCGCCTGGATCTCCAGGCGATCACGTTCAAACCATTGCGCCTGCAACATCCGATCCTCAGCCATCTGCAACCCCTGACCGCTGATTGGAAAGCCAAAGGTGCTCAGACCACCGTTTCGCTCCCAGTAACGCAGAATCGGTCCGGAGATGCAGTAGCCGGTTTCACGAAAACAACGCTCCTGTGTGCTGGCAAACACAGCCTGCGGTAGGAGCAGAGCGCTCAGGCAGAGCATAAGAATTGCCGTAAGCCGTTTCATAATCGTTCTCCGTACAGAATTAGGGCACGTGGCTGGAAGGCGAGACTATAACCGATGCCGTGTGCTGAGCCGATAATCAAGGGGGTCTCACATGTTGCCGTTAATTTAACGCCAGTTGGAAAGCATAATGGTGCAGAAAGACATCCACTTCCATGCTATACTATTAACAGTACTGACCAGTCAGTCGACTAGAAGTGATCATGCCTCACTCCACTGAAAAACGTTCTGGGTCAGCAAGCACCCGTGAGCGCATTCTGGAAGCCGCGCTCGATGTGTTTGCGTCGAAGGGGTATCACGACGCACGTCTGGACGACATTGTCGAGACAGCTCATATCTCGAAGGGGTCGATCTACTTTTACTTTCCCAATAAGGAGCGTCTCTTCCTGGCGCTGGTCGATCAGTTCGCTGATCTGATCGAGCGGCGCGCCACCGAAGCCATCGCGCGGCAACCGCGGGTCGGGATCGACCGGGTGCGCGCAGCGGTGATGGCGGTAATCGAGACGTTCGGCAGGTATCGTCGTCCAGCGAAAATCCTGCTTGTTCAGGCGGTGGGGCTGGGGGCGGCGTTCGAGAAGAAACGCCTCGAAGTGACCGATCGCTTTGCTGCGCTGATCAAGCGCCATCTCGATGAGGCGGTTGCAGTCGGTGAGATTCAGCCGATCGATACGACAGTCGTGGCGCACGCTTGGATGGGCGCTATCTACAATCTGGTGATCCGCTGGGTGATGACCGGAGACCCGCCCGCCGAGCGCATCCCGCCAACTCTGGTGCCGCTATTGCTGAGAAGCGTCAACTATCCCGTAGAGGAGAATCAGAGCAGTGCATCGTAACTCGTACCAACAACACTACGGCCGCCTGATCAGCATGAGCCTGCCGTGCCCTGGGGTGTCTCCCGCCGATCTCCTGCATCTTGCACGCGGACAACCGCGGTCGTACTGGGAGAGTGCGCGCGATAGGATTGCATTCGCTGGCATGGGGATCGCGGTTGAATTGATGGCATGGGGAAGCAACCGTTTTGCTGAGATTGAACAGCAGGCACGGGCGTTGTTCGAGCATGCAGTCATGATCGATGAATATGAGCCGCTCGCCGCACCGCGTCTCTTCGGCGGCTTTTCGTTCCGCGATGATTTTGTGCCCGACCTGGCATGGGCTGATTTTCTGCCAGCGCACTTTGTGTTGCCGCATTATCAACTGGTGCGTGTCCGTGACTCCTTCTGGTTGACGTTGAATGTCCATGCACCGCTCAACGAAGATCCGCACGCGCTGGCGCTCGATCTGCGCGAGGCGTTGCTGGCAAAGATCGATCAGTTGCGGAGTGTATCTGCTCAATTGCGGAGTGTATCTGCTTCTCTCGCTGCCCGTCATTCATCGGCGCGTATTGTCTATCCTATGCCGTTCGATCAGTGGTCGCGTGGCGTGGAACGGATTGTGCAGCAGATCCGCACTGGCGTGTTGAAGAAAGTTGTGCTGGCACGTATTGCTGAGGCATCGTTCGACGAACCGGCAGATGTTGACGGTGCACTGGCACATCTGGAACGACGCTATCCCGGTACCTATCGCTTTCTGTTCGAGCCGCGTCCAGGTCGTGTGTTCTTTGGGGCAACACCCGAATTGCTGGTACAGGTAAAGGGTGATCGGGTGATGACGATGGCGCTGGCTGGCAGCATCCGGCGCGGTGCGACGCCCGACGAAGATGAGCGTCTTGCCGCAGCGCTGCTTGATAGCGCTAAGGATCGCCATGAACATCAGATTGTGGTGGATGAGGTGCGCGCCCGCCTGACTCCACTGACCCGTCACCTGGAAGTCGGTGCGACGGGTGTGATGACGCTAAGCAATATTCAGCACCTGTACACACCGATTAATGGGATACTGCGCGAACCGCGCGGTGTTCTGCCGCTCGTCGCAACCCTGCATCCAACGCCAGCGCTTGGCGGTGAGCCACGAGAGGCAGCGATGCGTCTGATCGATGAACTAGAACCAGCGCCGCGCGGATGGTACGCAGCACCGGTCGGCTGGATCGACCGGCGGCTCGATGGACAGTTTGGGGTCGCCATTCGTTCGGCAGTCGTACAAACGACGCGCGCCTGGCTATATGCTGGGGCAGGTATCGTTGCGGAAAGCAATCCACAGCGCGAGTGGGACGAGACAAATCTCAAGTTTCGTCCGATGCTGGATGCGCTGGGTTTGCCCGCCAATAGGCATCAGTAGGCGAGGTTCTCAGATTCCTGGCGCCCAGTTCTCGGTTCCTGGCGCTCAGTTCTCGGTTCTTGGTTCTCACCCATGACCAATCGCAACATTTTTTACGCAACGACACTGGTGGATGAACTTGCTCGCGCGGGGTTACGCTTTGTGTGCCTGGCGCCCGGTTCACGCAATACGCCGCTGGTGCTGGCATGCGCGCGCCATCCCGCAATTAAAGTCTTTTCGCACCTGGACGAGCGCAGCGCAGCGTTTTTTGCGCTGGGTCTGGCGCTGGCAACCGATGCGCCAGCTGCGGTTGTCTGCACATCCGGTTCAGCGGCAGCGAATTTCTTTCCGGCGATTGTGGAGGCGCACCAGGCAGGTGTGCCGCTGCTGGTGCTGACGGCGGATCGCCCCCACGAACTACGTGATAGCGGCGCAAACCAGACTATTGATCAGGTGAAAATGTTTGGCGGCTTTGTGCGCTGGAGTGTCGATCTGGCGCTGCCGGAAGCGACCCCGCCGCCGATTGTGGTGCGCTCCCTGCGGACGCTGGCGGCGCGAGCGATGGCAGTCGCTGGCGGTGAACCGCCAGGTGTGGTGCATCTGAACCTTCCCTTTCGTCCACCGCTCGAACCGACGCCGGTCGCTGGAGACATAACCGCCCCCCCGGACGCAGCGCAACCACGTCAGGCGGGTGCGCCCTACACGCACTGCTTGACTGCAACGCGCTCTGGAGTGCCGGAAACAGTCATCGAGCAGATTACACCCCTCCTTCAACAGCACGAACGCGGTCTGATCGTCTGTGGTCCACGCTGCCCAGGCGGGGAGTTTGGCGCGCTGGTGAGCGAACTGGCGTATCGTACCGGCTACCCGGCACTGGTTGATGGTGTATCAGGGATCCGTTTTGGCTATCCGGGTGTGATTGGCGGGTACGAGACATTCCTCTTTGGCGAACACTCGTTTCCGCCCCCCGATGTGGTTGTGCGATTCGGCGCGGTTCCCACCTCGAAGTGGCTCAACCAGTATCTCGACACAGCGGCGCCATCAGTGGTTATCCATGTACGCGCCAGCGGTGTATGGGCGGATGATAGTCATCGGGTGAGCCATTTCATCGCAGCGGATGAGTCTGCCTTCATTCATGCACTATTGCCGCACCTGAAGGTGCGCCGGAGTGAATGGACACGAATGTTCGATGAAGCGGAAGCTCAGGTCTGGTCGGCAGTTGAAGCGGGTATTGCCGACGAACCGTATTTCGACGGCGCCGCTGTCTACGATGCTGTAAGTCTGCTGCCAGAAGGCGCGGCGCTCTTCGTCGGCAACAGTCTACCGGTACGTCATCTCGATCAGTTCGGGAAACCAGGCGCCCGGCGTATCCATACCTTCGCAAACCGGGGCGCGTCGGGCATTGATGGAAATATCTCGACTGCGCTTGGCATCGGCGCAGGGCGACCCAGCGCGCCAATCGCTGCAATTGTTGGCGATATTACATTCTACCACGATATGAATGGCTTGCTAGCAGTGCGGCGCTGTGGTGTTCCAATAACGATCGTCCTGCTCAACAACGATGGCGGCGGTATCTTTCATCGTCTGCCGATCAACCGCTTCGAGCCGGAATTCACCGACTATTTTGTGACGCCGCATGGGTTGCATTTTGCTCACGCGGCGAGAATGTACCGTCTGGACTACGTGCAGGTGCGGGATCGCGAGGCATTCCGGCGCGCCTTCCGTGAGAGCATCGAAGCGCGCGCTGCAACGATCATCGAACTCCGCACCGATGCGCGCACTGATCTCGCCCGTCGTCAGGCACTGATGCGGTCCGCAAAAGCATCCGATGTTCGCGGCTTGTAGGACATATGCATCTGGCAGACTGATGTGATCGTACCGCTGCATGATTGAAATATTGAACTGTGACCGCGTAGGCGTGGCATCGACGCATATCTGGAACTCTCTTCTGGATCAAGACCGGTACGTGCTGACGCAAAAAAGCTGAATGATAAGGAGGAGCAGCAATATGGCACGTTTCACGCCCAAACTCTCATCGCTGGTTGAATGGACCGAGGTGAAGGAGTACGAAGATATTACCTTTCACATCGGCGGCGGCATTGCACGCATCGCCTTCAACCGACCGGAAATCCGCAATGCCTTCCGTCCGAAAACGATTGACGAGATGACTGAAGCCATTCTGAGCGCCTGGCACAACCAGGAAGTTGGCGTTGTCATTCTGACTGGCAACGGTCCAAGCCCGAAGGATGGCAAATATGCCTTCTGCTCCGGCGGCGATCAGACAGTGCGCGGGCATGCGGGGTACATCGACGACCAGGGTGTCGCCCGTTTGAATGTCTTGCAACTGCAACGCTACATTCGCACCATACCCAAACCGGTGATCGCTGCTGTTGCCGGGTACGCTATCGGCGGTGGACATGTCCTGCACGTGATCTGCGATTTGACGATTGCGGCAGACAACGCCATTTTTGGACAGACGGGGCCGATTGTTGGCAGTTTCGATGCCGGTTTTGGTGCAAGTTATCTTGCGGAGATTGTTGGGCAGAAGAAAGCGCGCGAGATCTGGTACCTCTGCCGCCAATACAACGCGCAGCAGGCGCTGGAGATGGGGTTAGTGAACACGGTGGTGCCGGTTGATGAACTGGAAGATGAAGCGGTGCGCTGGGCGCAGGAGATTCTTGAGAAGAGTCCGATTGCCATCCGCTTCCTCAAGGCTGGCTTCAACGCCGCTCTGGATGGACAGACCGGTATCCAGGTGCTGGCAGGCGATGCGACGATGCTCTTCTACATGACCGAAGAAGGCAACGAGGGCAGGAAAGCCTACCTTGAGAAGCGCAAGCCCGATTTCTCGAAATTCCCCCGCCGCCCATGATGCATGACTGGCTCTCGGCTCAGGCGATGGCGCGCCCCGATGGGGTAGCGCTGATCGTCGGCGAGACGACGCTGACCTACAGAGCACTGAACGAACAGACGGCGCAGTTTGCTGCCCGTCTGTTCGTGTGCGGCGTGTCGCGCGGCGATGTGTTGGGCATTCTGTTGCCAAACCGTCTAGAAGCGGCGCTGGCGGTTCATGCCGCGCCGCGCCTCGGGGTAGCGCTGGCGCTGTTCAACACCCGGCTCACGTCGGCAGAACTTGATATACAGGTGCGCAGCGCAGGGTGCCGCTTCCTGATATGTGACCGTGACACCCTGCCAACAGCGCTAGCGCTGCCATCTGCGCCCCGACTACTCTGTGTCGATCCGGTCGATGACCCACACCCGACGTATCTTGACCGGTTGACGGGCAATCCCGCAGCGTTCCGTGAAGGTGTGATCGACCCTGATGCGCCTTTTGCAATCATATTCACATCGGGAACAACTGGCAGTCCCAAGGGCGCAGTCCTGACCTGTAGCGCATTCTTCGCTAGCGCGATGGCATCAGCCTATCGTATTGGCGTTCTCCCCGACGACCGCTGGCTCTGTGCGCTGCCGTTGTACCACGTCGGCGGACTCAGCATTCTTCTCCGATCCTGTCTCTACGGAACCGCTGTTGATCTCTGGCAACGCTTCGATGCCGCAGCCATTGCCTACCGGATGACAACCGCACCGGTGACGCTGATCTCACTCGTGCCGACAATGCTCCACCGCCTGTTAGAACTGTTCGGCGATGAACCGCCGCCGTCACGCCTGCGACTCGTGCTGCTCGGCGGGGCTGCCGCGTCGCCTGACCTGCTGGAGCGCGCATTGCAGGCGGGATGGCCCCTCGCCACAACCTATGGATTGACCGAGGCGGCATCGCAGGTGGCGACCGCGCTGCCCGAACAGGTGCGACGCAAACCCGGCAGCGTCGGACGACCACTGCTATTCACCAGTGTGCGTGTCGTCGATGAAGCGGGGCATGATCAACCGCCCGGAGTCTACGGCAATATTCTGATACGCGGACCGACCCTGATGCACGGGTATCTCGGCGAACCACCGCTCGGAGCCGACGCCTGGTTTGCGACGGGAGACATCGGCTATCTCGATGCCGACGGCGATCTGTGGGTTGTGCAGCGACGCAGCGATCTGATCATCAGTGGCGGTGAGAATATCTACCCGGCTGAGATCGAACAGGTGCTGCGTCAGCATCCAGCCGTCGCCGATGTTGCGGTCGTCGGCGTTCCTTCGCCGGAATGGGGGCAACAGGTCGGCGCTGTGCTCGTGCTGCGCGATCCAGCTGCGGACGTGCGCGAGATCCTGGCGTTCAGTCGCGCCCGACTGGCAGGCTACAAACAACCGCGCATCGTCCGGGTCGTTGACGAGTTACCGCGCACCGCATCAGGGAAGATCCACCGGGCGGCAGTGGCAGAATTGCTGGAAGGGTAGTGCATACGGCTGTGACGGGTCAACTAGCGCCAATCATGCGGCTTACCCCCTGAATGATTATTATCAGGCATATGTATCGCTGATGAAGCGCAGTATACTCTCCCAACAGCACATTTGCTGGATCAAGCGCAGGGTTTCAAGGAATGTAACATGCACGGCGTACTAGTGATGCAACCGAAGAAGAAGCCGCGCCATAGAACGCTCGCGCCGCAAGAAAAAGCGGATCATCGGCGCGTATCAGCGGTTCGTGTGCGCATTGAACACGTTATCGGCGAAATTAGTGCGAAATCCACCCAGATCGGGGCAGGAACGCGCTACGTGCGTTTCCGCCGCAGCAGAAGGATGCCGAGCAATGCGAGCAGTCCCCCCAATTTCAGTAGAGCCGCCAGTGCGTCAAGCAAGACGAAGATGCCTATCAACGCAAAAAAGCCGCCAACCCCTATAAAGATAACCGGCAGCAACCAGAGTTCCCACGAATCGATCAACGCTGACTGTGGCGTTTGTGGATCGTAGAGCACCCGGACCGTATCGCCGACACGGTACGACGGTGGATTGCTGCCCGCGCCGCCCTCGAAGCGGATAACCTCCTCGTTCGCCGTGCGAAACTCCACGACCGGATAGAAGTAAGTCTTGCGCTGACCATCCGATGTTGTGGTGCGAGAAACGAAGTCGACCACCCGACCCTCTGTTGCTAGCATTGTGGCGATCCGATTTTGGGTTGAGGTGTGCACTAGCCATCCCGGAAACAGAAAGGCCAACCCGAAAACGAGTATGATTGGCCCAGCCCAGAGACTGCTGATGCGATTGGTGGAGCGTACTCTCACGTTCATTGTCTTCCTCTATAGAGCGATACAGTGCTGTGTGACTGATTTTTACATAAGCCGACAGGCGGAACGTGCCTTTGCTTACAGACGCATGTGGACAGAAATGGCGTCCTCCGTCATTTGGCAAGACTAACAATCAGTGCATGCTGTGGTGGAATGTCGGGTAACGTATATGCGCTCATCGATCCATCAGTGCCGATGGTCAGCGGTTGGAGGTTGTCGCTGCCGAACAGAACATCAGGGTTGTACGTACCCGCTTCAAGGTTGCTTCGCGCTGCTGAAAGGGTGACGCCCGACAAACGGTTGGCGCTGAAGTTGATAACGACCAGTGCAACATCGTCGTTGTGGCGACGGAGGAAAGCCGCCACGCTGCCGGTTGCATTCACAGGCGTAAAGTCGCCTTTGCCGAGCGCCGGTCGGGTGGTATGCAACCGGATGAGGGCACGATACAGGTTGAGCAACGAGTCGGGATCGGCTTGTTGGGCGGCGACATTCACCATCGTGAAGTCGCTCTGTGGCGCCTGCCAGGGTGTACCGGTCGTGAACCCCGCTCTGGGTTCGCTGGTCCACTGCATTGGCGTGCGGATGCGCTCATCGGGTTTTGCGCCCGTCATGCCGATCTCCTCGCCATAGTAGATGAACGGGAGACCAGGCAGGGTCAGCAACGCAATTGCCGCAACGCGCGCTTTGCCGACATCGCTGTTGAGGACGGTCATGGCGCGTTCCTGATCGTGGTTGGTGAGAAATGGCGCCCAGCGCTGGTAGGGAAGGCGCGCCAGCGCTTCTTCCACGGCAGTGAGGTATGGTCCGGGCGCGCCAGTGTTTGCCGAACGCAGGATCCCTTCTGCAACGCCAAACTCGAAGTAGGTGTCGAGCTGGTCGGGGTAGTACGCAGCAAGCGAACCGGCGCGCCCGCCGAACACTTCGCCGACCGTGAACGCGCCCGGTTTGATCCGCTCGATAGCCGCCTCGAACGAGCGCATCCAGGCGTGGGTTTCGCGCGTGCCTTCCTGTTCGGAACCGTTTTCGACGACGTGCTTGATTGCGTCGAGGCGGAAGCCATCGACTCCCATCTCATTTAGCCAGAAGGCGGCGATCTTCTCCGCCTCGGCGACAACTTCCGGGTTGCGGTGGTTCAGATCAGGCATTTCAGCGACGAAGATGCCGTAGTAGTACTCGTTGCGCGCCGGCGAACGGTGCCACACCTGTTGTCCCCACGGTCCGCGGTAACCCGGATCAACTGGCGACCAGATATACCAGTCGCGGTAGGGTGATGACGGGTCGTTCAACGCCGAGAGGAACCAGGGATGCGCACTGGAGGTGTGGTTCAACACCAGATCGACGATCACCCGGATGCCGCGCCTGTTCGCTGCTTTGATCAGACGCTTGAAATCGTCGTTTGTGCCATAGTCTTTTTCGATGGTGTAGTAGTCGATGACATCATAACCGTGGTAACTGGCTGCTTCTGCCACCGGCATCAACCAGATGCAGGTGGCGCCCAGATCATTGCCTCCGGTTGGATCGCCGTCGTTGATGTAGTCAAGTTTCTCGATCAACCCATTGATGTCGCCAATGCCATCGCCGTTGCTATCGTAGAACGAGCGAACGAAGATTTCGTAGCACACCGCAGTATCCCACCACCCTTCCGGCAATGGGCGCGGTTCGGCTGTCGGTCCGAGGGTGATGGTCGGGAACGGGGTCGGCAGTGGGACGGTGGGCGTCACTGCGGCGGAAGATGGCGCATTGGCTGCTATGGTAGCGAGTAGTGCTTCTTCGCTCAGCAGTGTCGCGGGGGGCGCGACGGTCGGCTCAGCAGTTGGGGGCGCAGCTGCGGGTGACGCGCCGCAACCGGCAATGATGAGAACAATACTCAGGAAGAGTGCAAGAACATGGGCTTTCATTGTTCGTCGAAGAGTGGCTTCTGCCCAAAAGCGTACTTCTCTGCCGTTGCCCAGTAGCGCGAAAAACGGCGGAGATCCAGGTGACCAGTATACGTCAGAAATGGCTCGACCGGCAAAACGGCGACGGGCAATTCATTGCGCAGACGGTTGCAGATCGCGCGGAAGCGCGGGCTGGGACTCGAAGCGGTTGCGATGCCATCGGCGTCATGCTCGCGGGCGAATGCCAGAACTTCGGTCGCCACATCGCCGCGACGGATGACGACCGGCAGATCGAGCAGACACTCGTAGATGAAGACGATGCGCTTCAGCGAGAGCCGCCACTCCTCGATCAGGGCATCGTCCCACACCCAGATCGCGGGCGCGCCGGGATACGTCGTGAGCGCCGGTCCATACGGACTCAGGCAGTCACCGTGAACCCACACAATCGGGCGTGTGAATTGGCGTAGTGTCATGGTATTCTCACGTTCCATCGGAAGAAAACCTGTCCTAGCATGCTCGTCCCGTATGACAGTCTCCTGCGCCCGTAAGCCCGTCACTGACGTACACCGATGTGCTCGCGTGATGACGCCAGACGTGCCGGTTGCTCGATGATTGACTCATCACCTGCCCGGACGACATTCATTGGATCCGGCATCTGCATTCGCCGCATGGCATCGGCGACGCGCCCGGTGATGGCGCGCATCATATCGGGTGGACTGCCGAGTTTCACAAGGTCAGTAGCCTGAAACGGTTCGGCAAAAACGACGCGCACCACTGGCGGTCGGTATGCTGGTATCAGCACCTGGAGCGTTGCCGCTGCCCACTCACGGTCGCGCCGTTTGCGGTAGAGACGCGGTATCGGATTGCGCAGCGCGGCAGCCGAAATCGTTCCACCGACTGCAACCGGCAACATGAGCGTCTCCGGCGCCAGCCGCGCAAAGAGGGTCACACTTTCCGACCAGTTCGCCAGAGCATCGATAGCGTCAGGCATGACCAGCGGGTCGGGTTCGATCCTGCCGGCAGGGTAGATCAGCGCCGCGCCGCCGCGTCGGAGATGTGCCGCGATTGCGCGCATGCCGCTCATACGTCCGCGGCTTTCGTCTTCGCCTTCCGGTATGAACACCAGGTGGCTGCTGATGTTCGGCAACAGACGCAACAGTTTGCGCTCGGCGGCGATGACCTTCAGATCGGCGCGGCACAACGCTGTGAACAGCGCCATCGCGTCCGACATCCCTGGATGGTTCGAGAGCACCAGCAGCGGACCTCGCCGGGGAACCAGTTCTGCGCCATAGATTTCGAGACGGCGGGCGAAGGTATGCACAATCCACGATGCGCCGACGTGCAGACCACACGAGCCGACCATCTGTTCATATGCCAGGATCTGATGTGCAAAGCGGCGCGCAGGGAGCCAGCAGATCAACTCCAGCAGGCGGCGACCGCGCCGGATACGGTCGAGTTTGAACGAAGCGATCAGGTCTTCGATATTCAGACGGGTGACTGCATCGAGTTGTTCGGGATCGCGCTCTCTGCGCAGTGTGTAAAAGCCCATCGCATATTCATCCGCCGGCGTCGGTTACATTAGGAAAGAGACGCCGCTTCAGCGCCTCGTAGGTTCCTTCGAAGTCGCAGCGTCCGTAGAGGGGGCATGTGCGGCAGTAGACGCCATCGGTAAAACGTTCCAGGTTTTCACGATTGAAGATGTACGGTTTATGGCTGAAGGTGCTCGCTACCCACTGCCACGACAGATTGTTGCTTGCCGGGTCGCCGTCGAGCAGGTGTTCGAGAAACCAGCGCGCACCCGCCTGCCAGGCGACTCGTCGCCAGTGTACCACATACGATGCCAGCCACATGCGCGCATGGTTGTGGAGGTACCCAGTAGAGCGCAGGTCGCGGCTGAATGCGTCCATACATGCCAGCCCTGTACGCCCGTCGATAATGTCGTCCGGCAGTTCGGCAGCGTACTCATCGGCGCGGTAACCGGTCTTATACGGCTCCTGATCGCGCCAGACATCATCGCCAAGGCGTTCGTAGAGCCGCTGCCAGTAGTCGCGCCACCCCAGTTCACTCACCAGTTTGGCGGCATCGGCGGGGCGGCGCACCCGACTGAGCGCAGCGTCGCGCACCTCCGCCAGGCTGAGCACGCCGTAGCGAATGTAGGGCGACAGATGGGTGACTGCACCATTCAGGTAGTTGCGCGTTACAGCGTAGCGACGCGGGTCGATACGCTGCAAGCGCGCCTCCGCTTCCTGCCGTCCGCCACGGATCGCGCTCACCTCACCGCTCCGTGCCGCAGCCTGCGGAAACTCACGGCGCAGGTAGGCGATCAACTCATCGCGGCTGGCAAACTCCCGGCGCATGTTGGAGGACATAGGCAACTTCCTGCTATTGGTAACGATACGTTACGCAATAAGCGAATTGGTGGATGGGTCAGCAAACCTGGACACGGTTTTCTCCACGCGCGCTCTATGTGTGCCTCTGCGGCAAAACAACCTTTCTTCTTGCGCGAGACTCATAAGATGGCAATGTAAAGGCGCCACCCAAGAGCCGGATGACCTGGTGCAAAACTCAGCATGACGCCTGTTCAGGCAGTCCGTTCGAGAGTTTTGCACCAGAAACACTGCTAACGAACGATCAAAGGCAAAAAGATGGCCTTCTGGATGGTGTAGATCTCCCCATCGGTGAAGTTCCCATTGCCGAAACCCGAACCGCCGAGGGGATTGCCAGCTGCATCGATAATAGTATCGTTATCGATCACGTCCAGCCGCAGCGTGCCTGTGCCTGTACCGGTGCTTACCGTGACGGAGTAAGTGTTGCCCGAACCGCTGACGCTCGTGACGCTCATGCCGCTTAGACTGCCGGTGGTAGTAAGGGCGAAGTCGCTTGCGTCCACGCCAGTCACAGGTTCAGAGAATGTGACCGTGAAGCGCACGCTGGCGGCACTGGTCGGGTTCGGGTCGGCGCGAGTGATAGAGACAACAGTGGGGGCAGTGTTGTCTTCTCTATCATGAACGAAGATGTCTTGGGTACCATTCGTATCCCCGTCTACCAGGTTGCTGGCATTCGACTCAAATGCTATATAGCGCCCATCGGCAGAGATGGAAGGAGCAGATGACACGTTGTTCGCTTCCGTCCCGTCGAAAGCAATAGAGACACGGGTGGTGACCCCAGTCTGCCGGTCATGAATGAAGATGTCTGTGATGAAACCAGTATCCCCGCTCACCAGGTTGTTAGCCTGCGACTGAAATGCCACATAGCGCCCGTTGGCGGAGATGGAGGGATCATTTGACCCACTGTTTCCTTCCGTTCCATCAGAAGCGACAGAGACGCGGGTGGTCTGGCCGGTCTGCCGGTCGTGAACGAAGATGTCTTGGGTACCATTCGTATCCCCACTCACCAGGTTTGTGGCTATCGACTGAAACGCCACGTAGCGCCCGTCGGCGGAGATGGAGGGTTTAATTGATACACTGTTCCCTTCCGTTCCATCAGAAGCGACAGAGACGCGAGTGGTAGCACCTGTCTGCCGGTCGTGGACGAAGATGTGTGTGGTGCCATTCGTAACCCCGCTCACCAGGTTTGTGGCAGATGAATGAAATGCCACATAGCGCCCGTCAGCGGAGATAGAGGGAGCGAGTGACCCGCGATTCGCTTGCGTGCCTCCCGGACCGATAGAGACACGGGTGGTGGCGCCTGTCTGCCGGTCGTGGACGAAGATGTCTCCAGTATTGTTCGTATCCCCACTCACCAGGTTGCTGGCAATCGACTCAAATGCCACGTAGCGCCCATCAGCAGAGATGGAAGGATCAGACGAAGCGAGGTTGGCTTGTCCTCCGCCTGTAGCCACCGAGACGCGGGTGGTCTGACCAGTCTGCCGGTCGTGGACGAAGATGTCTTGTTCGTTATTCGTATCCCCGCTCACCAGGTTGGTGGCAAGCGATGCAAACGCCACATAGCGCCCGTCGGCGGAGATGGAGGGATCAAATGAAGGGCCATTCGCTTGCGCTCCGCCTGAAGCGACTGAAACGCGAGTCGTCTGGCCCGTCTGCCGGTCGTGAACGAAGATGTCTTGGACGCCATTTGTATCCCCACTCACCAGATTTACAGCAATTGATGCAAATGCCACATAGCGCCCGTCGGCAGAGATGGAAGGAGTGAAAGACCCGCCATTTGCTTGCGTTCCATCCGAAGCAACTGAGACACGAGTGGTATTCCCCGGCGCAGCGCGAACAGACCCCGCCGGTGTCAGTATCAACGCCAGCAGCAAAAGCATTGAACAAAAGTGGGCAATGGTTTTGAGAGAAACCACAGTAACCTCCTGAAATGATGCGTGCTCATCAGCCATCGTCATCAGTAATAACGAGACTGTGCATCAAAAATTATAATTATATACAGTGTCAATTCGTCAAGTTACAGAAAGTTTAGGGATCACCATTATCAAGACTCTGATATCTATAGCAATTCTCATAGAGGTTGAACCTCGTCGGACGACCGCAGTACGTGCGGGCTCAAGCCCTCCCTGAGCGCATGGAAGCCCCTGCGGGGCTGGCGTTTCGGTTATCCTTGCCATATTTCGGGGGGACCGGGGTTGATCCAGCCCGCAGGGCTTGCCCGACCTCAGCCAGGGCTTATGGTCTTTGAATAAATAATCCGGTGTAGCCCGCGCAGGCGGGCTTTGCCCTGGTTAGCCGAGGGCTTCAGCCCCACGGCTAGCGCAGTATAGCGGATTTAATTTTCAATCTTCATCAACCCGCCGGAGGCGAAGATGGAACGCTCCAGAAATCCGGTCAAGGGTTCAATGCATCTGAGAACCGCTATAAACCCCTACAACCTCTCCACCAACCCCGCAGCCTCGCGCATGATCGCTGCGCGTTCGGCGGCGTCGAGTCGCGCCAGCCCCAACACCGCCGGACCGAGCCGCGGATTGGCGCGGAGCGTCGTTTCGTGCTGGATCAAAAAGTTCCAGTAGAGCGTATTGAACGGACAGGCATCCGGTCCGACGCGCTGCTTCGGGTTGTAGCGACACCCATCGCAGTAGTCGCTCATCCGGTTGATATACGCAGCCGAGGCAATATACGGTTTGGTCGCTGTCAACCCGCCGTCGGCATTCAGCCCCATGCCGATCACATTTGGCTGCATCACCCAATCATAGGCGTCGATGTAGTGCGCCAGGAACCAGTCATTGACCTCTGACGGGCGAATTCCCGCCAGCAGGCAAAAGTTGCAGACCACCATCAGACGTTCGATATGGTGGGTGTAGCCGGTCGCAATTGCACGCTTGATAACATGGCGCAGGCAACGCATGTCGGTTTCGCCATTCCAGAAGAAGCGCGGCAGCGGACGCGTCGCGTTCCAGGCGTTCGCATCGCGCAATGCGGGCATCAACCGCCAGTACTGCCAGTAGATATACTCGCGCCAGCCGATGACCTGGCGCACGAATCCCTCAACTGACTGGATCGGGGCGGCGCTGGCGCGGTATGCTTCCTCAGCAGCGCGCACCATCTGCAACGGTTCGAGCAAGCCGATATTGATGTAGGGCGAGAGCATCGAGTGAAATATCACATCATGCGCGGCGCTCATGGCGTCCTCGTAGGGTCCGAACGCCGCAAGGCGATGGGTGATGAAATCGTTGAGCGCTGCTTCCGCCTGCGCATGGGTAACGGCGAGCGCAAATCCGGTTGTGGTGCCGACCCCGCTGCCACGTGCATCGACGTCGGTCATTACCCGGCGCGTAATCGCATCAGGCTCAAACGTTATCGGTGGGGGCGGCGTAACCGTGCGAGGCAACGGACGACGATTCTGGCGGTCGAAGTTCCATTTCCCGCCGGTCGGCGAACCATCCGATTCGATCAACACCCCGAAGCGGCGGCGCATGGCGCGGTAGAAGCGCTCCATAATCACCCGCCGTGACGACTCGATAGCCGGGAAAGGGTTGTACTGGCCGACTAGGAACTGAGTGTTTGGTAATACTTCGACCGGAATCCCAAGAAGGGTTTGGAGTATCTCGTACTGGAAGTGTCGCGTCTCATACTCAGCAGCCGCCATTGTCACCAGGCGCTGCGATCGATGCTGCGCAACGTGACGCTGCAACCCCTCCGCAAATGACGACGCGTGCACCTCATCGACCAGGTACCCGCGCTCACGCAGCGCCGCTGCGTAGTGGCGCATAGCGCTGAGGATCAGGACAATCTTCTTGCGCTGATAGGGCAACTGCGCTATCCGCGCATCACTTTCCACCAGGACAATGCGGATATCTCGACGACCAGAGCGGGACTCTGCCGCCTCAATCGCTGGATGCACGCGCAGCAACTGGTCGCCAAGAATCCAGACTGTGACTGGCGTATCACTCATCTCAGTTATGATGAAAACCGACTTCCGAAGGAATGATACGTTAGTGCAAAACCGGTGGATGCTGGGGCAGCGCTAGCGGTGTATCGTGCGCGCTGCGGAAATGCTGCGACCAGAACCCATCCGATTCCGGCATTCCACAGCGCAACGCCTGCGAATCTTCGGGGTAACTTTCACACCCATAGTGACACATGCACCTGGAAGCGAGAGCGCTCCAACCTCACCGTATCTACGAGGGCAAGATGCCCTTGCTCTCAGGAGAAATGTGAACAGTTTTTTCGGGTGAGTCTTTGAAGTGCTGGTGAAGTGTGGTATAGTACTATGAGAAACGTTGACGAGGGTAGAAACGTGACAGTACTCTTACTGGTTCGTCACGGTGCAAACGACATGGTGCACGGTCGGCTTGCCGGTCGTCTTCCGGGGGTACGCCTGAACGAAGAAGGGCGGCGCCAAGCAGCCAATCTGGCAGCACGCCTAGCAGATCTGCCTATCGACGCGATCTATTCCAGCCCGCTGGATCGCACAGTCGAAACCGCTGAGGCGATCGCTGCGCCGCGAGGTCTCTCGGTTCGGTTGGTCGAGGCGCTACAAGAGGTGGACTACGGCGAGTGGCAGGGTGCTGAACTCAAGGAGCTGTACAAACACGAGTTGTGGCCCGGCATCCAGCATTATCCCAGCGGCACACGTTTCCCGAATGGTGAAACGCTGGGTGAAACGCAGATGCGGATTGTTACTGCGCTCGATGCACTGCGCACGCGCCATCCGAAAGGATTGATCGTGGTAGTGTCGCATGCCGATGCCATTCGACTGGCGACAGCGTACTATATTGGCATCCACATTGACCTGTTCCAGCGTCTCGAAGTCGCTCCCTGCTCGGTGACCGCCATCGGGTTCACCAAGATGGGGCCACGGTTGCTGGCGTATAATGATACCGGTTCCCTGGCACATCTGAAGCCAAAACCTGAGGAGACACAACCGGCATCCGCAGGATCGACGCCGCCAACCGATCAGGCATCGGGGAATGGCGTCGAGGTGCAGGCAGAAGCGACAAATGGCTCGCTGACATCGGCGTAGTGGTGTACGAAGAGTTGTACTGGCGTATGGCTATGGCAAAGTTCACCTATGATCTCGACCCCGTGACGCGCATTACAGCAAGTGCAGTTGGTCCGCCAGGACAGCGCGTCTTCTACATCCAGGCGCGCCGTGGGCGTGAACTGGTTTCACTCATTGCGGAAAAGGAACAGGTTCGGGCGCTTGCACAGGCAATCGACCGCCTGCTCGAAGAACTGGCGGAGAAGAATCCGCTCCTTTCTTCATCCGATGATCTGCTTCTGGCGAGCGATATGAACCTGGAAGAACCAATCGAACCGCGTTTTCGTATTGCCCAGATGGGTATAGGGTACGATGCTGAACGCGATATGGTCATTCTGGTAATGCAAGGGTATCGTGAGGGTGGCGAAGATGATGAACCGCTAACTGCACGTTTTGGCGCGTCGCGTCAGCAAATGCGCGCCTTAAGCGAACACGCCGCGAGCGTAGTTGCCCGCGGACGAAAGATCTGCGGTAACTGTGGACGTCCGATCGATCCCAGTGGCCATTTCTGTCCACAAATGAACTGATATGAGCACAGAGTTGAGTGTCGGCGACGTGCTGGCACTGCTAGCAAAAGGCGAAATGGAAGTCCAGGGCATCATGCCCTGGAGTACTAACTATACGTTGCTGGTCACCGTACGCGACGGTGATCTGCAGGGGCTTGCTGTGTACAAGCCACGCCGCGGCGAACGCCCGCTATGGGATTTTCCACGCGGTACGTTGTGTCAACGGGAGTTCGCCGCCTTCCTGCTCAGCGAAGCGCTCGGCTGGTCGCTTGTGCCGCCAACCGTTCTTCGGGACGGTCCGTATGGCTACGGCTCTGTGCAGTTGTATATTGACTGCGACCAGGATGCACATCTGTTCACAATGCAGAAAGAGGGCGGCTACGAATACCAACTCGCGCGCCTGGCCGCCTTCGATATTCTCTCGAACAATGCTGATCGCAAGAGTGGCCATTGTTTGAAAGGAACTGATGGGCGCCTCTGGGCGATCGACCACGGTATCTGCTTTCACGCCGAACCGAAGTTACGAACTGTGCTTTGGGACTACGCTGGTGAACCGATATGCGAAGAGATCATGGCAGATCTGCGCGCATTGCGTGAAGATATTCGCAATCGCGGGCAGTTCATTCGCGCACTCGAAGCGTTGCTCGCTCCCGAAGAGGTTCACGCCTTCCGCCGCCGCCTCGACTGCCTGATCGAAACCGGGTGCTATCCTGATCCTGGTGCTGCGCGCCATATTCCCTGGCCTCCCGTCTAGTGCGATCCCCCCCTCTTTCCTCTCCAAATGAACGATCAACTGCCTCTACGGGTATGGTATAATTTCGCGTAGCCTGTTCCATTCATCACAATCACAACGTGCGACCAGCGATGACGCGGCCGCTGATAGGTGTTGAGCCGCACCCTTGATAGCATTCTTGAAGACCAGGGAGTACGGAGCGTGGATGCACAACTAGGAACCGAAGGGCGCCCCTTACGCGTGGCAATTATTGGTGCTGGCCCGGCTGGGTTCTATGCCGCCGAAGCGTTGCTCAAACAGCCAAATATCGTCGTCCTGATCGATATGTTCAATCGCTTTCCAACACCGTATGGACTGGTGCGCGAAGGTGTCGCACCCGACCATCAGTCGATCAAGTCGGTAACGCGCATCTATGATCGCATTGCTTCTGATCCTCGCGTGCGCTACTTCGGCAACGTGACCTTCGGTACCGACGTTACCCACGAAGACCTGAAACAGTTGTATGACCAGATTGTCTATGCGGTCGGTGCACCTTCTGACCGACGTATGGGCATTCCCGGCGAAGACCTGATCGGCAGTTACCCGGCGACAGCGTTTGTCGGTTGGTACAACGGGCATCCTGACTATTCCAACTGGACATTTGATCTTTCGCATGAACGCGCCGTCGTGGTCGGCAATGGCAATGTGGCCATCGATGTGACGCGCATTCTAGTGACCAACCCCGACAAACTCGCGAAGACCGACATTGCCGATTATGCTCTGGAGGCGCTGCGGCAGAGCAAGATACGCGAAGTCGTGATGCTGGGACGACGCGGACCGGCTCAAGCGGCATTCACTAATGCGGAGATCAAAGAACTCGGTGAACTGGAAGGCGTTGATGTCATTGTTGATCCCGCCGACCTGGAACTTGACCCGATGAGTGCTGAGCAGGTGAAGGAGGACAAGTCGGCAGCACGCAATGTTGAAATCCTGCGCTCGTTCGCCGCGCGCACGGAGCATAAAGCCCCGCGCCGCATTCGGATGCGTTTCCTGACCTCACCGGTCGAGTTAATCGGCGAGAATGGTCGGGTGGTGCAGGTGAAGGTAGAGCGTAACGAACTGGTGGTCGATAAGAACGGCAGTCTGCGTGCAAAGGGCACTGGCGTCTACGATACTATTGAAGCAGGGTTGGTGCTACGGTCGGTCGGGTATCGTGGGGTGCCGTTGCCCGGAGTGCCGTTTCAGGAAGGGTCGTTCATTATTCCGAATGTCAACGGTCGGGTTATTCGTCCACGTGATGATGCGGTCATTCTGGGCGAGTATGTGGTGGGTTGGGCAAAGCGTGGTCCGTCTGGCGTGATTGGCACCAACAAACCAGACGCTGTTGCCACCGTGGCGGCTATGGTTGAAGACCTGCCGAAATTGCCTGGCATTCCCGATGAAAACCGCGATCCGCAGCGTATCATCGAGTTGCTGCGCGTTCGTAAACCCGATTTCGTCACCTATGCAGATTGGAAACGGCTCGATGCGTATGAAACTGCGCGTGGCGCCGAACAGGGTCGCCCGCGCGTCAAGGTGACAACTGTTCCCGAAATGCTGGAGGTTATTCGCAGAACATCGTCGTAACACGTGAACATCAGGCTTGTGCTTACCGTTGAAAGCCAGGGATCATCCCCTGGCTCTCTTGTACCATAAGGGTGTTGGGATCATCCTCGGCTTTCTTGTACCATGTGACTGGCACTGTGCGCGGCGCGCTGAGATCAATACGAACGAAGGTCCTGCTTCCTTCGACGCGACTATGCTTCCCTTCCATCGCCTGGATGTCGCGCTCTCCTCACCGAATCCTTATGTTTGCGACGCATCTTACCGGTCGAAACGGACGTACCATAAATTGACTGCTATTGATGGGTTCAAGGGCAGATAGAACAGCGGTATAGAGGGTCTGCCTTTTCCTCTCTCAAGAGAAGGCTCGCATTGGGCAAATGCAGATAAGGATGTGTTGAGAGAAACATCCGCTTCCGGGGTATAATTCATACAGAAAGAGAAACCTATGCAGGCGACCGGGGAACCCATGACCAAATCGACCGCCACCGAAGTGCAGCAGTTGATCGCCGAAGGACGAGCAGCCGCGCTGGCAGGCGATACGTTCACGGCGCGTGCCCGGTTTCGCCGCGCTACTGAACTCGACAGCGAGAATCCCGAAGCGTGGCTCGGTTTGAGCAGCGTCGTTCCGATCCTTGCCGAAAAACGCGACTATCTCCAGCGCGTGCTGGCGCTCGACCCGACCAATACCGAAGCCGCAGATAGTCTGGCGTATGTCGAAAAATTGATCGCGGAAGGGTTGCAGATCGCACCCTCACACCGCCGCCAGGAACAACACGCAAGCGGCAATGCTGCGCCATTGCTCTCTGCCCCGGAACCGCCGACCACGACTGTTGATGTGGCGTACTGCTACATCCACCCTGACCGCGAGACCGGCTTGCGCTGCGTGCAGTGCAACCGCCCAATCTGTGGCTCGTGCGCGCAGATGACCCCTGTCGGTCAGTTGTGCCCCGAATGCCGCAAGGCGCGCCGCCCGCCACACTATCAGGCGGAACTTTCGCACATGCTGATCGGTGTGGTCGTTGGGTTTTTTGCTGGGCTGATCGGTTCGATTCTGGTCGTGGCGCTTGCTGGTGTGCCTTTTTTAGGGTTGTTCCTGGTAATGATGTCTGGACCGCTTGTGGGCGCGCTGACGGTGCGCATCGTCGAGCAGTTGACGCGCAAGCGCGGACGTGCAATGCAGGCATCGGTTGGCGCCGGGTTGGGGTTGGGTGCGCTGCCGCTCTTTGGGTTTGGCGTTATTGCCCTTCTGAGCGGCGCCGTGTTGCAGTTGCTGTTGATCGGGTTGTGGATGGCGCTGCTGATCATCACGGCTGTGGCGCGCCTGCGCTAGCGCCTTCTCATAACGGAGCATCCTGTCAGTAACGTGCACGTTGTTGGCGTCGGGTGCTGTGGAAAGGATTTATGCCCTCCCATACACCGGGATCGCAGCCCCACTGATGATCCGCGCATCAGGACCGACGAGGAACAGCACGACGCGTGCAATCGCTTCTGGCGCGACCCAGCGGCTATGATCGGCTGTGGGGTCGGCGGCGCGGTTGGCGGGAGTATCGATCACACTAGGCAGAATAGCATTCGCAGTGATGTTCGAGTCGCGCAGTTCAGCGGCAAGCGCCTCGGTCAACTGAAGAACGGCGCGTTTGGCGGCGCCATACGCAGCAACATTCCTGGCGCTCTGCGTCGCGGTACGACTGCTGACATTGACAATCGCTCCGCCGCCACGCGCCAGCATATGCGGCACTGCTGCGGCGCATGAAATAACCGCCGTTTTGAGATTGATGTCTAGTTGCTGCTGCCAGAGCACCCAGGATGTGCGGTGCACTGGTTCACCGCCCGCAAACCCTCCCGCAACATTGACCAGAATATCGATGCCGCCGTGGGCGCTGGCGACCTGACTATACGCTTGTTGTACCGCCGCTTCGTCGGTCAGGTCCAGCAGTGCGCCGTCCAATCGGGCAATGGCAGGAGCGCCGAGACGCTGACGTAGATGATCAAAGTCGGACTGATTAAGGTACGGAACCCACACGGTTGCGCCAGCATCGATCAACGCCTGCACCACGGCGCTACCAAGCGCCCCAGCGCCACCGGTCACAATTGCAACCTTTCCTTCGAGCATAGCGTGTACGAGTTTTCTCTATGTTGCGCCTGTTTTATCCCGTCGGTTACGACATAGGCACCTGCGGGACAATCATTCCCTCGATGCGCTGGAAAATCTCAGGGATCGAATGACCAGTGATGGTCAATCCGTGGTTCTTCAACCCGATCACCGCACGTGACGGATCAGGCGCCTGACGCACCAGTTCCGCTACCTCGGCGGCAAGCTCGTAGGTGCCGCACGGATAGTTAACCTGCGTGGAAGGAATAGGATCACGCCACCAGGCGTGGATGTGAATGATTGCCTGCACCTGCGGATGCTCGCGGTAGATCATATAATGCTCAATGGCGTCGACCGAAACGCGACGCGGCTCGATATGCGGCGGCACGCTCAGGTTAATCTGCAGGTTTTCTGGATCATAACCGGTGACCAGCAGAATATCGCGCCCCACCACCTCAAGGCGGCCCTTGTCAACCCCTGATGCCGACATCCAGAAATGATTCGGGTTGTGGAGCGCGCGGGCGCTGAGGTTGCCATAACTGAGACCGCCGATACCATACAATCGCCTGACGTGGCGCAGTTCGCGCTCGGAAAGGTACTCATGGATTGGGATCGCTGCTGGCAGCAAGCCCATCCTATCGAGCTGCCGCCCTGCCCAACTGATCTGGCGCGTGGCTTCATCACCCTCCCACAGGTAATCTGGAAGGTCAGGCGTGAACTTGTTGTTGATCACCAGATGACTGCACGCCAGCGGCTGAATGCGCCGATAGATCTGATCAAAGAATGCCTGCTCGTCTCCATCGAGTCGCGCCGTGTAGTGCCCCTGCTCAATAGTGACGAAATGGCTCTCGAGCACGCCATCGACGCGCGTGTTATAAATGACCATATTCGCCAGCGAGCGCACAATCAGCGGATATGCCGCTTTCATCACATCGCGCTGATTGTCTTCCCCCTCAACGATGGTCACAACAAATGTGCCCTGACCGCGGCGATGGATCGGTCGCGGGCGATCAACATCGCACAGGTTCAACACCAAGCGTGCGAGCGGTGATTCGGGAGTTTCGTCGTCTGGAGGGGCGTCGGGTGCAATGAACGTATGTCCGTGGCGTTCCAGCGCCGCGCTTAATCCCTGCGCAAACCAGAGAAGGAATGCACTTCGGGTGTTTCCAGCAGTCGTAAAGGTCAGATGGTCATCAGGGGCAAGACGCGGCCCCATTAACGGCGTCCAGGTATCCTGATGCATGGCACTTCCTCGAATAAATGGTGCAACGTTTCGTGCAGCCATCCGGTCTTCACCGTATCTTGCGCAAGCATAGCCGCATTGGGCGTCTCTGTCAAACAGCAACACCTGCCCGGCACGTGCTGAGGTTACTCCCTTTGCAAATATGCTGGACAGGCTCTGTTTATCCAGCGCTATGCAGCAGGCGTTCGCGAATTGTCGCAATTTCCTGACGCAAGCGCGCGTCCGAGTTGAGTTCTTCGGCAATCTTCTCGCAACCATACATAACGGTTGTATGATCGCGACCGCCAAGCAGTTGACCGATTTCCATCAGGCTTGAGTCGGTTTCTTCACGGAGCAGATACATTGCCACCTGACGGGGAATAACGATATTCCGGCTGCGACCGCGCCCCTGCAACGCGCGCAGATCGACGCTGTAGAATGCGGCGACTTCACGCAGGATGGCATCGGGGGTCACCCGTTTGCGCCGATTAGTGTCGAGCAGTTCGCTCAGCGCTGCGGTTGCCACCTCGATAGTCACCGGAACATTATACATTTGCGCAAATGCGGTTACCCGGTTGAGGCATCCCTCTAGTTCGCGAATATGGCTCTGAATGCGCTGGGCAAGGAAGTCAATCACTGGCTGGGGTACTGGAACCGGTGATTGCTCCGCTTTTGCGCGCAGAATTGCTGTGCGCGTCTCCAGATCGGGCATTTGCACATCGACAATCAACCCCCACTCGAAGCGTGAGCGCAGGCGCTCTTCGAGGGTCAGGATCGCCTTGGGTGATCGGTCCGACGATATGACGATCTGTTTCCCAGCGGAATGTAGGGTATTAAAGGTGTGAAAAAACTCTTCCTGAGTTTGCTCTTTGCCAGCAATGAACTGAATGTCGTCGATAAGCAAAATATCGATGTTCCGGTAACGAATGCGAAACTCTTCAGTTTGCTGGCGGCGAATGGAGTTGATCAGGTCATTGGTGAATGTCTCGGAAGAAACATAGAGCACGTTCACCTCCGGGTCGCGGTCCAGCACAAAGTTGCCGATGGCGTGCAGGAGGTGCGTTTTCCCCAACCCCACGCCGCCGTAGAGGAACAACGGATTGTACGCCTGCGCCGGATGTTCTGCCACTGCCATACACGCGGCATTCGCCAGGCGATTGCTTGGTCCAATAATGAAGCGGTCGAAGGTATACCGCGGATTGAGCATACTGGAACGCACTGCCCGATGCAATTCGAGCTGCTGTGGTGGCGTCCGTTCGAGCGGATGGCTCACGCCATTGCTATAGCCGCCCGGCTGCAATGGTAAACCTTGCTTGTGCGTCTCGTTCTCCAAGGATCGCCTGTTGGCGCTATCGGAGCGCTCGAATTCGGGCGACCCAAGGACGACGCGCACATCGACTGGAAAGCCGACCACTGATCCCAACTGTTCACGAAGAGTGGTGAGATACCGGCTTTCCAACCCTTCTTTGATGAAGGCGTTTGGTGCGCGAACAATCGCCACACCGTTGTCGATGTCGAGCAGGGTAGCGCCGCGTACCCACGTGTTGTACTCGTGGCGCGGCAGTTGAACCTGGAGCGATCCCAATGTTGTATTCCAGACTTTGGTGAGGTTCACTGCAACCTCCCTATATTGGCAAACATAATCCCCCTGGAGTACAACCGTTGGACTCCAGTGCGGCATTTGTGCAACAGACACAGATGATGATTTTCTTGCGAGAGGTCCTTCGTGTAAGCGTTGCTTGTGTCATCGATCATACCCCATGCCTTCGTACTTTTCAAGCCGAAAGAGGGCTTCCGGTTATCGCACTTCCTTATAGCATGAGCTCTCCGATCCGTGGTCGTGATTGTGAGATCCCACACTTAGCCTTTTTGCTATGTCGAGCAACGGTGATCAGAATCGTGGATAACTCTGGGCGAAGGGACGATCCTAGGGGATAGTTATCGCTTGTTCATGGGCAATACGGCGATTCATCCGTGGGGCGAATGTTATCCACAATTTTGTGGATAACGTCTCGAATATTGTGGAAAAGCGGATCGATTTCATCACACAATCATAATAATCACGATGGCGGCGCCGACAGATCGAGTGGGGGCAGGTCTGCCAGACTGCTCAGACCGAACTGACGGAGAAACCCGGCGGTGGTGACATACAGGATCGGTCTGCCAGCCGTTTCGAGTCGTCCGCCCTCCGCGATCAGGTCGCGTGCCAGCAGCGCGCGCAAGACGCTGCTGCTATCTACACCGCGGATCGCTTCGATCTGAGCACGCGTGATAGGCTGGCGGTAGGCGATGATCGTCAACACCTCAAGCGCAGCGTTCGAGAGGCGTGTGGCAGGGGGAGCGCCCAGAAAACGCTCGATAACTGCTGCTGCTTCCGGTGCGGAGACCAGCTGGACGCGATCAGCGTCGCGCTGGAGACGGACGCCGCGTTCCATGCATGCTGCTGCCAACTCGTCGAGCGCCTGTTCCACTGCATCGGGCGGCAGATCGAGCGTCCGCGCCAGTTCGGTGATAGTCACTGGTTTGCCTGCGACGAACAGGATCGCCTCGATCAATTGCACCGTCGTGGGTGCCAGTTGGAGGGGCATGTCGGGTAGCGGGGATTGTTCCATACGACTACTGCGAGTTCAACCGCACCTGTCCTCAGTGCAATCGTGTGACAGGCGTGCCGCAGGAGGGGACGCAGTGCGCTGCGTTCCTGCGTGCGACCGCCAGGTCTTACGAAAGGTACTGCACTTCGCGCGGAAAGGTCGTTAGCGACTCAGCGCCGTTGGCAGTGATAACCACGTCATCCTCAATGCGCACGCCACCCAGACCACGAATGTAGATGCCGGGTTCAATGGTAAATGTTGCGCCGATGGGGAGCGGATTCCGGTTTCCTGCCACGATGAAGGGTGGTTCGTGGACATCGAGACCGATCCCGTGCCCGGTGCGGTGAAGAAAGTACGGTCCGTACCCGTTCTGTTCAATGACCTGCCGCGCCGCCGCGTCTATCGACTCGCCGGTAGCGCCGGGTTGCGCGGCTGCAGTGCGCCCGGCAGTGTTCGCTGCTTGGACGAGATTGTGGATCCGCAGTGCCTCGTCGGACAGGTGACCCACTGCAAATGTGCGTGTGATATCCGACACATACCCCTGATACACTGCTCCACCGTCGAATACAACCAGATCTCCTTCCTGCAGGGCGCGATCCCCGCTGGTGTGGTGCGGGTTGGCGCTGTTTGGTCCGCTGGCGACGATGGTCTCAAATGCAGGGAAGCATCCTGCAGCGCGAATAGCTCGTTCCCACAGATCAGCAATGTCACGTTCGCGCATGCCTGCCCGTACCTGCGTGATCGTCTGGCGCAGCGTGTCTTCGATGACACGTACTGCCTGGCGGATTGCATTCAGTTCCTCCGCATCTTTGACCATGCGCAGGTCTGCCAGCAGGGGTATGGCATCCGTCATCCGCGCGCCGGGAATCGCCTGTTCCAGCGCGCGAAGTTCAAACACTCGCATAACCGTGTACTCGATGCCGATGACGCTTCCTGCACCCAAACCGATATCACGCGCCGCACGCGCCAGCGCCTGTTCTGGTCCTTCAGCGTCGCTCCAGGGATAGAAGCGAAACAGGGCGTCTGTTGTCTCGGCAATGCGTGCATGCTCCAGCGCCGGAACCACCAGCGCCGATTGCCCGGAAACCGGGATAAGCGCCAGAGTCAATCGCAACCCGGCGTGCAACGTTATTCCAGAGAGATAGCGCAAATTGCTGCCAGGAACAATAGCCAGGGCATCGAAGCCGTAGCGACACATTGCTTGCTGGATACGCGTGATACGATGGGACATGGTCTATTCCTTGTGTACTGAACGTCGAACGTTCGACGTTGAACGTTTGGGTCTGTTCCTGTGAGAGCGAAGTAAGGTGTATTGCTCGTTTATGCGGAACTTCAGGTGTTGAATTTGAACACTGAGCGTTGAGCGTTGGATGTCGTACATTGTGCAGGCTAGTGGGTATCGCACTCGTGACGCGGGAAGCGTACCCGTGCCACAGTCCATTCCTCACCAATGGTGAGCGAAAACTCGCCCTGAAGATCGTCCTGCACCAGCGTGCGGATGATGTGCAACCCCAATCCACTGCCGCCGCCTGACGATTCCGCAGTCGCCGCTTCTGAAGAAGCAACACGGCTCGGACCGTCATCACGAACCTCGACAGCGATCATTCCATCCTGCTCGCTTGTTTCGACAATAATAACGCCACCGCTAACGGCAAGCCCGTGGGTCATTGCATTGACAATCAGTTCATTCAGTACGATTGCTAGCACAGTGGCATCACGCGAGCCAACACGCGCCTGGACGCCGCGGATCTCGAAGTGGACCGGGCGTTCAGGAGACAAAAGACTGAGTCGGGCGCTTTCGACAATCTGACGCGCCACTGCGTCGACTGTAGTCGTGCCGACGTCCTCACGACACAGCAGATTGTGAACGCCAGCAATCGCCTGAATGCGCGCTATGCTGTCACGCAGCGCAATCGCACTACGGTCATTCGGCGCCAGGCGGCGTTGTTGCATAGTGAGCAATGCTGAGATTGTTTGCAGGTTATTGCGCACGCGATGATGCATCTCCTGCAACATCGCTGATTTGACCGCCAGGGCACGTAAGCTTTCGTCGTACAGGCGCGCATTCTCGATTGCAATTGCCGCTTCGTCGGCAAAGGTAGAAAGAAGGCGCATATGCTCATAGTCGAAATGGCGTGCTTCACGGGTATACAGGCAAATGGCGCCAATTGTGCGCTTTTGCTGGACGCGCAGCGGCATGCAGAAGAGTGAATAGAAGTTCTCGCGCGCTGCGACTTCCGCGAGTTCGGGGAAGCGCGAGTCGTTGAAGGCGTTGTGCACTGCCAGTGGACGCGCCTCGCGCACTGCCTGAACGATGAATGCGGGGATTTCGCCGCGTGGCGTCCCGCCGTAGGTGGCAGCGAGTTCCAGTCGTCCATCGTTGCCGACGCGGAAAATATCCGCGCGTTCAGCGCGTGAAAGTTCCACTGCTTTGGCGACGATCAGTTTCAACACCTCTTCGAGATTGAGTTGCTCGGCAATACTCTTCGAGACCTGTTGCAGGGTTGTCAGTTCGCGCACCTTCTGATGCAATTGCTCGTCGGTTTGCTGATAGAGTTGCGCATTGACAATAAAGAATGCCAGTTCACCAGCGACGGTTTCGACGAAGTTGATCTCTTCAGCGGTAAAATCGCGCGGACCGTAGGTTTGAATGGTAATTACGCCCTGCAACTTGGCGGCGCCCAGATGGAACCGTTCGACGCTGAATAGAACAATCGGCACAGCAAGCATTGAGCGGTACGGTTCCTCGCCCAACCCTGGCTCGATGTGAAAACGCGGTTCACGACGTACATCGCGTACCGCGATCGGTCGCCCCTCCCGCGCAGCCCATCCGGTGATACCCTCACCGATACGGACGCGTACATGCCCAACGGCAGCGCTGTTCAACCCGTGGGTCGCCCGCAGTGTCAGGTCGTCGGTGTTCTTGTCGTACAGGTACACCGAACAAACCTCCACGCCAATCACTTCAGCGACCGTCTCGACCACCAGTTGCATCGACGTATCGAGATCGAGCGTGGAGTTGGCAGCGGAGATGATCCGATGGAGACCCTTGAGTTCCGCCATACGGCGCACCAGATGACTCTCCCATTCACGGGTGCGTTGTTCTTCACGCGCCGCGCCGTATGCCAGCAGCAACTCAGAGAGTGCTACTCCAGGTTCAACGCCGTGCAATTCCGAGAGCGCCAGACCGAGTTCTGCCAGCACCTCCGGCTCGCCGTCCTGGCGAAACCAGAGCGCTCCCAGCTGGCGCAGCAACACACGTCGTTGCTCGTTCGACTGACTGGCAGCCAGTTGATCGATCACTTCCGAAATGTTCGGCAGCGATGCTCGCAGTTCCTCCACGAGCATGGGAAGGAAAGCGGTTTGCGGGCTGTGCATATGAACCTGCCAGACGACGAGATTTTCGTGACCTTTGACGCATATTATAGCAAACTGACCCGGCAGTGGAGTGGGGTTACAGAGATGTGCGGGTTGAACATGGGCGCAGTACGCTGTCACTCTCCAGGCGACACGGGCAGCCACATAACAACATCAGCCCATACGCTGAGCATCCCGTCTTCCGCTGCACTGGTCAGTACAACTTCTGCGCCGGTTGTATCGAATGCGTAGGTTCCCAGTTCCGCCCAGTCATTTGCATGCGTCGCTGCATCGACGATCACTTCCGCCGTTCCATTAGCATGCTGCACCAGATAGCGCACGTTTGTCGCATCGCCCAGGCGACTGACGGCATAAGGAATAAACGCGATCACGCGGTACCTTCCTGCTGAAGGTAATGTGGCGCGCCAGATCGCCAGCGCAGGCGGGTTCAGCGGGCGTACCTTCCAGGGGCGTCCCACCGCGCCACGGACTGATGCGATGAACAGCGACTCGCCTCCATATCCCACGGGTGCGCTTTTCCACCCCTTCCCATCGATCAGGAAGCCAGGGAGTCCGGCATCGACGGCGACCGCTCCATCAGGCGGCGGGGCACATGGCGACGGACGATCCTTCCAGAGCCATATACTCACCGTGCCAGCGGGATGCGCACGCCATGGATCTTCTCCCGTCCCGCACCAACCGTAAGGATCAGTGTTGCGTCCCAGGTACTGAACGCCAAAGTGCAGGTGGGGTCCAGACGAGCAGCCGGTGTTGCCGATGATACCGATCGATTGCCCGCGCGCCACACGCTCGCCAATTGCTACATCCACGCGGTGGAGGTGCCAGTAGAGCGTGCGATAGCCATTCTCATGGTCGATGACGACCGCGCGAGTGGCGCAACCGTCGTCGGCATTTCCAGCGAACACAACCTCGCCGTCGGCAGCTGCCAGCGCTCGTTCCGGCGGCGCCGCGGCGTAATCCCACCCGTCGTGACCGTTGTACGCAAAGATTGGGTCGGTTTCCACGCGTCCCCAGTAGGTACTGACGCCATCCCTGGCATTGCGCATCAGGAACGGACCGCTATGGTCGAAGAAGGACGTGACCGGGACGACTTTCCCGATTGGACGGGTCAGGAAGGGTTCGGAGAGCGGGAACCAGTCATCCGGCGGGATGCGCGGGTCGTCGAACAGGTTCGTGTAGACGGAGCGAAATCGTTCCATCAATCCCGGAAGACGCTCTGGAACAGTCGTGGGAGCAAGGACGCGCGCCAGGGCATATCCAGCGAGCGACATATCTTCCGGCGGCGGCGCAACGCTGCCGTCGGCGAAGGTGAGCGCAACACGCTGCGGGTAATCGCGCCGTGCATAGAGCATCTCGCGGACTGCCCAGCGCACCTGTGCCTGCAATCCGCGTCGTCGTCCGTTGTCACCGCGAAACCCAACCGCCCACGCGAACTGATCGGCGGTTGGCTGCGGATCGCTGATCAGGCTGCTGTGCAGTTCAATGAGCGCCAGAATGATCTTCGGGTTGACACTGTAATAGATCGCCTGACCGGTCAACGCTTCTGCGAAGGTATGCTGCCGATCCCCAACCGGCACCACGATCCGCTTCAGCGGTCCGGGATGGCCGTCGAGGAACGCCTGGATCTGGATCGCATAGAACCCCGGCTCATAGGTCAGTCGCCGGTCATCGAAAAAGGTTGCCAGTGCAGGTGCAGGGGTGGAGGTTGGCGGGAGCGGCGTCGTGGTCGGCATCACCGGTTGCGTTGGCGAAGGGAGGACGGGTGTGGCAGTATTCACCGGCGCACTGGCGGTCGGCAGTGTTGCTGCCGTTGGCGCGGGGACCGGCAGCGGTCCGGCGCAACCTGCCAGGGTTATGGCAGCAATGAACACCATGCACGTCAGGCGGAGGTGCAGCATCGAAACCTTCTATAGCGAAATGCAAAATGATTGAGCCACGTGCGTGCCGGGTGCGCGGGCGTCTCGCCCGCATGACCGTATGAGGCGCGCGATCCCGAAGATCAACTGTTTTGCACTTCGCTGTAATGATCGTCAAAATCGGCTATCTGCGGTGCAGATTATACCTGATCTCTCGCTTTCCCAACCGCAAGCATATACACAGCAGCTTCCTCTTTGCCATCCACGCCAAGCATGGCATTGACTTCATCATCGAGGAAGGCGCCAACAGCGCAAACGCCCATGCCGAGCGATGTCGCCGCAAGATACAGGTTCTGCGCCAGGTGCCCTGCTTCGAGCAGCGCATACCGGTAGGCGCGCTCCTGGTACCGCCAGCGAAGACGCTGAAGGATGACCGTGAAGTAGACAACTGCATTGCACGTTCCCAGAAACTCCTGCATCAACCCATGTCGCACCGTTTCCTGCCGCACGTCAGCGTCGCGGATCAGTGACAGGGAATGATCGGCGACATTGTAGTGGTAGACACCGGGGCGCAGGTCGGCAACGCGGTGAATGGCAAGGTACGTCTCGATAGGATAGAGCGCGCCGGCGGACGGTGCAGCGCGCAACTTTATCCCGAAACGTTCGGCGTTGATTCCGCCGGTGTAGTAGAGCAGTCGTGACAGTTCCGCCAGCGTGAGAGGTTCATCAATGTAGTGACGCACGGAACGTCGCTGTTGAATGGCGGTTTCAAGCGCCAATCCCGGTCGATTATCAGGGGGCGGCAGCATGATACGCGGAGAGTCGGGGTATGTTTTGTACAGAGGCGGTTGTGCGCCCCAACTGGCAATTGCACCGAACAGGTCGCTCATCCCTGGTTTACTCCATTGATGATACGCCACACCCAGATCGCTTCCAAACGGCACATCTGGTCGCAGGCGTGCAGTGCTGCGCCCGATTGCCAGCCCTGCCAGACCGCCGATCAAGACGCCGAGGAAACCGCGCCGCGTATGCAGCGCGCGCACGACTCCCGGAGCGCTGCGTTCAACCGTCGGGCAGGGTGGATGAACTGGTGCAGAAGCGGGAGATCTGGTGCGGGCGGCTGATCCTGAACGGAACAGGCGAACGTATATGTAGCGTCTCAATCGACTCCAGTTCAGCGCCACGTGGAACATGACTAGCGCTGCCATGACATATCCGGCGTATGTGTGGAACACGAATCCTGTCAGATCCCATACATCAGCAATGATTCCGGTGAGAATGGCAATCGTGGTTGCAATCAGCAGAGCGATACTCACCAGCGCGTTCACATCATGGCGTAATCGTTTCATCGGGGTGCCCTTAAGCTTGCCTGACGGCAGTGGCGCGTTCCAGATGTTTGCATGGGAATGCTGGCGGGGACAGATTCGGGTGATTGCTGAAGGACTCAGCGCCTCGGGTGTCGAGGGCTATGTGACGCTGCTGTTCTCCTCGACCCATGCGCCGTATGGTGCATACACATGTTCGATGGCGAAGGCGTGGATCGCTGGAAGTTCATACGGATGCAGCGCGCGAATCGCCTCTTCAACGTCCTGATAGCGTGCAGCGGTCGTTTTGAACAGCACACGAAACTCTGGTTCGTGCTGGATTGCACCCTTCCAGCGGTACACACTCTCGATCTGTGAGATCTGCGCGCAGGCTGCCAGTCGTCGCTCAACCAGCGCCGTGGCAAGTTTCCGCGCATCCTCGACGCTTCCAACGGTCGTAATGACAGCGATCAGGTTCACAGGCGCCGTCCTATCCTTCAATCCTGTTGCTTCCTGTCTTTCGGGAGTATTGTAGCATGCCGGGTAACGTGCAGCAATGCGCGAACGTGCAATTGCGGGGCTGACAGTAGAGAATGCACGTTCTGTCTGCCTCTAGTATACCACCAGTAGCATCTCGAACGATTCGAACCTGCCTGCTCTGCGGGCGAGCAGGTATGACAGGTCATGAGAAGGCAGAAGATAGAAGGCAGAAGATAGAAGGCAGAAGCAAGGAAGGTAGGAGATAGAACCTGTCTGCTCTGTGAGCGAGCAGGTATTACTAAAGAATCACGCCCTCATACGTGGGAGGATTTCTGAATGGCAGCAACCCGCTCTTCGTCCAGGATCGAGATGTCGGGTTGCTCTGGCGCATACCGCACCTGCACTGTCTCGCGCATCTTAGGACAATCGTACAATTTATCATCGTAGATTTTCTGCGCCTGCTGAAGGCGAAGGGGTTGTCCGTACTGATCGGTTGCCGTCAGTTCCCAGGCGATAAAGTATAGACTTTATCAATGTTTACTTTGATTTTCAGCATACTTTTTGCGTTTCAATCGCATTCGGAAGTTGTGTAGCCCGCAACACGTTTCCATGACCGCATCCCGAAATTCGGAGCAACTGTAACGGATGATGTCGTGGATGATCCGATACCTTTTGATATCGCCGATGACATGTTCAATTCGGACGCGAACAGATGAGATACGCCGGTTTTCCTCCTTTTCCTGCGGCGTGAGCGTTCCATTGCGCGGCTTCTTCTTTGGCTGCATAATCTGCACGCCAGGCAGGTTAAATCCTTGAAACCCGGCATCTTGATAGAGCATACTCGCGTTCGGAAGGGTGTATCCCGCTTCATCCGCGATACATTTATCATGCACCCTTCCTTCGTATGTATCGCTCAGAAAGTGAATAGAGCCAAACTCATCGACGATGAGAACATTCTTAAGCGTATGTCGTTTCTTCTTGCCGCTGTAATACAACTCTCGGTCAACTTTGTCGCTTGGACGGCAAATGGGACGTTCTACGCCGTCATGGATAAAAAGGGGGGCGCATTCGTCGCATGCGATGGTTCTTCATGCGACGGTTCTTCATGCGGCGGTTCTTCCTGCAATCGCTGCGCCAGTTCGTCGGCAGTGCGTGCAGGAAGGAGGTTTTGCCGTGAAAGCGCATAATTAAGCGCTCCGTGCAAAAGATGCACCCATTTGCTCACGTTCGACTGGCTCATCTGAAAGATGTGTCCGTGCATCACTTGTGTCGGATTTTGTTTTAGATAGGTCAAAATAAAGAGCAATTTATCTTCCGTTGTTGGAAGCGGCGAGTTTGCATAAGAGACATAGCGACGGCACTATCGGACGTGACCATCAATGGTTCGACGTTTCATGTACGCTTCAAATGCAGTGTGGAAGATCGGAACCAGCGCGTGGAACTCGTCAGCGGTCAGTCCGGTCATAGAACGTAATTTCTCCGGGTTTT